>Ga0114931_10000037_pt1 | contig 124569 bp, 93 predicted proteins | sample 2SBtaG_FD_89579 | JGI IMG/M metagenome (GOLD analysis project Ga0114931, IMG submission 89579) | Deep subsurface microbial communities from Kolumbo volcano to uncover new lineages of life (NeLLi) - 2SBTROV14_V59a metaG | ecosystem: Environmental > Aquatic > Marine > Volcanic | place: Kolumbo...
CCGTTTATAAAGTCATCCCGAGCACAGCGAGGGATCTATGCTTGAGGGCCCGCGCACCGCTGAGCAAACGGGATCAATCCATATGTCACGCCTACGGCGTTCGATCTTTTTTTCGGGCGGTCAGCTACAAATATATCACGCCTACGGCGTTCGGGCGATGCATCCATTGCTCCGTCCATGCGTCCGTCCGCACATTCCGACTCCCTCGGCGGGTGAGCGTCGGGGTGAGGCTGGAGGCCGGTGGTCGGTGGCTGTGAAAGGCTGGGGGCTGGAGGCTGGAGGCTGGAAGCCAATGGCCCGAAGGTATCGCGGAAACCCTCGTAAATTGTCATCCTGAACTTGATTCAGGATCTCCTACAAGCAGCTGCATGTCGCCGAGCACAACCCCGTTTATAAAGTCATCCCGAGCACAGCGAGGGATCTATGCTTGAGGGCCCGCACACCGCTGAGCAAACGCGATCAATCCATATGTCACGCCTACGGCGTTCGATCTTTTCTTCGGGCTGTTAGCTACAAATATATCACGCCTACGGCGTTCGGGCGATGCATCCATTGCTCCGTCCATGCGTCCGTCTGCATGTTCCGACTCCCTCGACGGGTGAGCGTCGGGGTGAGGCTGGAGGCTGGAAGCCAATGGCCCGGCGGTATCGCGGAAACCCTCGTAAATTGTCATCCTGAACTCGATTCAGGATCTAAGCCCCAACCCCGCAGACGGCCTCAAACATAGATTCTTCACGTTGTTCAGAACGGCGAGGCGTGGGTGCCGACTATCGAAGCAGCGCAGATGGACGATATAAAGAAGCCGTACCACAGGCATCCCATGCGCATGTTTCGAAGAACGACAGCCCTCGGGTGGATCGCGGCAGTGCTCTTGCTCGGTTCGTGCAGTGCTTCGCGCCATGCACAGGCGCCCGAGCGTGCCTTTCACCTCATCGGATACGTGCACGGGGACCGGATGCTCGATCCGCTTCAGGCCGCCCGGCTCACCCACGTCAACTATGCCTTCGCCGTTCTGAAAGAGGGGCGGGTCGTGCTTCCAGACCCGGCACCCCTGGCGCAAGTACCGGCATGGAAAAAGGCGAATCCGGTCCTCAAGGTCCTCCTGTCCATCGGGGGGTGGGACGGGTCCGGCGGTTTCTCCGATGCAGCCCTCAGCGATTCCTCGCGAGAGGTCTTCGCGCAAAGCGCCATCGACATCGTCCGAACGCACGCCCTCGACGGCCTCGACATCGACTGGGAATATCCCGGCCTCCCCGGGAAGGGCAACCCGCATCGGCCCGACGACCGACGCCACTTCACGCTGCTTCTTCAGACACTACGCACCCACCTCGATGCGCTCGGCGAACGGGTCGGGCACACGTATTTGCTCACCATCGCGGCCGGGGCCGGACCGAATTATCTCGCCCACACCGAGATCGAAGACGTGTATCCGTACGTCGACTTCATCAACCTCATGACGTACGATTTCAACGGAAGCTGGTCCGACAGCACGGGGCACCTGACCAACCTGTATGGGCCGGAAGACGCATCTTCGGCCGCTTCGGCTGTGGAAGCGTATGAGCAGCGCGGCGTGCCGGCCCGAAAACTCGTGCTCGGGGCGGCCTTTTATGGGAAAGCATGGACCGGCGTCCATCCGGCGAACCACGGTCTCCACCAACCCTATGACGGGGCCGTTCGCGACTATGCCTACCACACCATCGCGTCCGAGTATATCGACCGAAACGGCTTCACCCGGTACTGGGACCCATCGGCCCGCGCACCCTACCTGTGGAATCCCGACTCGACCGTCTTCATCTCATACGAAAATACCCGGTCACTCCGGGAGAAAGCCCGTTTCGTACGCGACAAGGATCTCGGCGGCATCATGTTCTGGGAAATCGGACAGGACCCCTCGGGTACCCTCGTGAAGGCGCTCTTCGAAGGGTTACACCCTCGGATTAATCGTTGACGACGACCGTCCGGCTGCCACGCCCGCGCGTGTCGAACACGCGCACCCTCACCTTGCCCTGAACCGAAACGGAGCGCGTGTACAAGGGGCTTTGTGGCGTCGGCTCGGCGCCGTCGGTGGTGAAGCGAATCGAGAGCCCCGGCAGCGACACATTCGCGTGAAGGATGCCGTCTTCGATGACGGCTCCCGGCAACGGAATCCGGTAGGCGGTGCCGCCGTCGAAGCGGTCCAGCCGGGGCAATTCGATCTGCCCCAGCCGGTTGGCGAAAGACTCCCAATCCGGGTCCCGAGCCGCAGTTCGAGGGGCCGGATCGGCGATAAGCGCCCATTCGGGCGGTGCGGCCCACGCGCGTTCGGCCAGGCTGATGAGCCGGGGGAACGCCATGTATTCCATCTGTGCCGGGCTGTGGATCGTCTCGCCCCAGAGTTGCCCCTGAATGCCGAGGATGTGCTCGCGGCCCTCCGCCGTCAGGCGCGTGCTGTGGGCATAGCGGTCCGGTGGAATGGCATGCCCCAGACGGTCGGTATCGGCGCTCCGGTAGATGTCCATGGGCGTGAAGTCGAACGGGGCCCGTGTGGGGACGAAAGCAGCCCAATAGAAGCCCGGCTCGGCTGGGTCCTTGTCATTTGCGAGGTCGAAATACAGGTTGGTGGCGTTCGAAAGAACCACCGAAAAACCCGCATTCGCCAGCCGATACGCGACCTCTTCCCCGCCCCATCCCCACACGTTGTTCCACACGTATGGCCGCACGTGCCGCGCGGCAAAGGCCCTGTTGGGCACCTTTCCGTGGGCGTCTTCCGTGAGTGCCACTTCCTCCCACCCGGCTGTCGTGAGCCCGCGCGCGTCGAGGAGGTCGACCACACGATGGAGGAAATAGCCGGGGAGGTCATTGGTAGAGGCAAGTGCGGCGTCCGAGCCGATTAGCGCGGCGCACGCAGGGGATCGCGTCCATGCGCCGTGCGGCACCTCATCGCCGCCCGTATGGATGGTCGAAAGGGGGGCTTCGGCCTCGGCGTACATCGCCGCGAGATCGTCGATAACTGCCTCGACGAATCGGTACGCGGCGGGACGGCAGACGTCGATGACGTTGTCGGACCACCCCTGTACGGAGCGATAGACCGACGCATCGTCGGGATCAAGCAACCGGAACGCTTCGGCTTCCTCATCCTTGCCGGCGGCATGGAGCCGGGCGGCGCGGGCTTCCATGGCCTTGATGGCGGCCCGCGCATGACCCGGCAGGTTGATCTCGGGAATTACTTCGATATGGCGGGCATGGGCATAGCGCAGAATCTCGATGAAGTCCGAACGGCTATAGTGTCCGCTGCCGTTGGGCCGGTCGGGGAAGGGGCCGGAGCCGAAGGAGGGAACGAGGCGGTCGTGCTCGTCGAGGGTGTGCCCGCGTCGGCTGCCGACGGCGGTCAGTTCCGGGAGGTCGGGGATCTCCAGCCGCCACCCTTCGTCGTCCGTGAGGTGAAAATGGAAGGCATTGAGTTTATAGAAGGCCATGAGGTCGAGGAGCTTTTCGACCTCTGCTTTCGCGCGGAAGTTGCGGGCTACGTCGAGGTGCATACCGCGATAGGCAAACCGCGGCGCGTCTTCGATATGTACGGAAGGCACGCGCAAACTGCCGTCGTCGGGGATGAGGGCACGCAGGCTCTGCACGCCGTAAAACACCCCGGCAGTCCCCGCCCCGGCAATTTCGATGCCGTTGGGTGTGATGTCGAGTCGATAGGCTTCGTCCGAGCCGTCCGTCTCGATCTTCGCGGGAGCGATGCGGAGCACGATGCGCCCGGAAGCACCGGTGCCCCCCGCCGCGATCTCCGGACGCTCGTCAAGGAGGGGCGTGAGGGCGTCCGCGAGGAAGGCGGCCTCGGCTTCGAGGCGGGGCCCGAAACGGATGGGGGTCTGAGCGGTGAGGGTGAAGGCGCCGGGCAAAGGCGTTCGAATGCGCGGCGTCGGTGTGATGGGGGAAAGCGCCTCGGCCGGGAGCATCCGCAATGCTTCGTTATCATGGTAGCGCAACGCCGCCGTCGGAACCGGGAGCACGTCGCCCGGCATCCGCGTGGATTGCTTCGCCGAGCGGAATGGGCGCACCCGCACCGGCACCGGCACGGGCGGCGCCGCTCCCACGACGAGATAGGCGCCCGAGGGGGCATCGATCTCTTTGATCGCCCAATCCGACGCCTCGAACGCCAGCGATAGGCTGTCCACGGGGGCAAGCGCCGGGAAGGTCTCCGCAGGCGTCAGCCGGTAAAAATCGCCGTTTATGTGGGTGATTTGGACCACGTCGGGCACACTTTCGGGAAGAATGGTCCGCTCGAAATTGAAATAGAGGGTCCAGTCCTTCGGATTCCACGTCCCCTCGTTGACGAACGTGAGCCGGGAGCGAAACGCACTGCGACCCTCGACGTGGTTTTCCACCACTTCCCATGTCAGGAAGAGGGGGCTTTCGTGTTCAGCGGATTGGTTAGCCTGCGAGGCACATCCGGCGAGGACGAGGAGCAACGGGAGCAGGAGGCTTCTTGGTGTCATGGTTCCGGGATGCGTGAAGGTTGGAGGAGTGCTCCGAGCGTAAATACATCGGGTGCGCCGTCATTGTTGGCGATGACGAAGAGCGGGCCGCCGGGACCGGGAATCATCGCCATGCGGCGTGCTTCGCCGCGGGCAGCGAAGCCGCTACGAGTAGCGGATACGGGGGTGAACGAGAGCGATCCGTTCCCCCGGAGGGAGCGTCCTTTTCCGGCGTCCGCAGGGCCCCATTGCGCGCGCACGCCGGCATCATGGCCCGCCATCAGAAGGTCCGTGATGCCGTCACCGTCGAAGTCGCCGCTGAGGATGCCGTGGACCGGAGCGAACTGTGCTTCCACGGGTAGGGGACGCGGTACAAAAACGCCGCCGCCCCGGTTCTCAAAGAGCATCGTCTCGAACGTATAGACGAAGAGCGTGGTGTCGACGTCGCCGGTGGTGAAAAGATCGCCGAGCGTGGCGTCGGCATAAGCAGTATATGAAGGGAAGCGCTTGACGAGCGTGGGCGCCTGCGCAAGGAGTTCATCGCGAGCGGGAACCGGAAATCGCTTCCCCTCTCGCGGGATGCTCATGACGGCGTCGATCGTTCCGTTGTGGTCGAGGTCGCCCGCGGTGATGGCGGCGGGGTCATCGGCGTCGGCGTCGAGCGAGCCGTTGCGCCCCCGGTTTCCGGCCACGAGGTCGAGGTCGCCATCGCCGTCGAGGTCGGTGACGGAGAGGATGTTCCACCACCCGTTGGTGCGTGCGAAGCCCGATTTTTCAGAGATCTCCGTGAAGGCGCCGCCGGCTTCGCGGTGGAAAATCCGGATCGGCATCCAGGCTCCGGCGAGGAGCAATTCGTCGTTTCCGTCGCCGTCGAGGTCGTTCCACCGTGCGGCGGTCACCATGCCCGGTGCGAGGAGGCGCGGAGCAACGGAGGCGGTGATGTCGACGAATTGTCCGTTGCGATTTTCGAGGAGATAGCTTCGCGGGGCGAGGGGATAGCGGTCCGGCACGAGGCGACCGCCCACGAATAAATCGAGGTCGCCGTCATGGTCGAAGTCGGAGGCGGCCACCGCGCCGCCGGAGGTCGGCATAGCGGGAAGGGCGTCGGAGGCGTCGGTGAACGTGCCGAAGCCGTCGTTGCTGTAGAGTCGATCCTGATAGCCGCCGGGGGGGGCGTCTATGCCCCCGCTGACGACGTAGAGGTCGGGATCCCCGTCGCGGTCGGCGTCGAAGAAAAGGGCGTCCACGTCTTCATATACACGATGGGCGGTGAAGACATCGACCGGGACCCTGCGGAATGTGCCGTCGATTTGCTGGAGGTAGAGCGCGCCGGCCTGTCCGCGAGCCCCGCCGAAGTACAGGTCTTCGAGCCCGTCCCGGTTCACGTCGGCGTGGGCGAGTGCCGGGCCGAGGCGGGAGAGTCGGTGCGGCAGGAGGGGTTCGTGTGCGAAGTCATCGAAGGCATTCTCCCGGTGGGCGAAATCGAGCCCGCGACGGCCCGGGGCCTCCCGGAACAGGGGGGCGGTGGACGCTTTTGGCAGCGCATGCGCAGGCCCGGCCGCCGTTTGATGGAACGTAAGGGTTCGGTCCACCCGGGCATCGTCCCGCCGCTCGATACGCCCGTCCGGCCATCGGACCACAATGCCCACCCGGGTCGCAGCGCCTACGCCCACATTCAGCACCGGCTCGACGGACGACTCATACCCGCGCGCGGGCATCACCTCCTGAAAAAACGTCTTCCCCGCTGCCGTCGTGACGGTGACTTTGGCACCGACGCCGTACCGATTGCCGGGGGCGCCCTCGAGCCGGATTTTGAGGTAATGATGGTTCGGGAGGGTCTGCCGGGCATTGTTTCGATACACGAAAGCCGGTTGATTGATATTGTTCAGGACGAGGTCGAGGTCGCCGTCGGCATCGAGGTCGGCATACACGGCGCCGTTGGAGAAGGCCGGTTCATCGAGGCCCCAGGCTGCCGTCTCGTCCGAGAAAGTGAGGTCGTGTTGATTCCGAAAGGCCACGTTCGCGATGGGCGTGGAGGGCATCTGCCGGACGAGATCGAGCGGAGAGGGCGGCGGCTTTCCCAGACGGATGTCCCGCTGCGCATCGGCAAGGGGTCCGTGGAGAAAGTCAAGGTCGGTATAATCGCGGAGATAGCCGTTGGTGACGAAGAGATCCTTGAATCCGTCGTTGTCAAAGTCGGCGAAGAGGGCGGCCCAACTCCAGTCCGTAGCGGATACGCCGGCGAGGCGGCCGATTTCGCTGAAGGTCCCGTCGCCGTCATTATGCTGGAGCATATTGCGCATGTATTGCGGAAAAAAGCCCTGTTCACGCAGTTGTTCAAAGCGTTGATCGCCGTCCGGCCCTTTGAGCAACTTCCGCCGGCGGGGATCGGCGGGGAGCTTGTCGAGCGTGAAGAGATCCGGTCGCCCGTCATTGTCGATGTCGGCGATGTCGGCGCCCATCGACGAGTACGAGGTTTGCCGGAGGACCTGCCGGGCGGATTCGGTAAAGGTCCCGTCGCCGTTATTGAGGTAGAGATAGTCGTCTTCCACGTAGTCATTGGCAATGTAAATATCGGGCCAGTCGTCGCCGTTGAGGTCGCTGACGCTCACGCTGAGGCCGTACCCGATGGGGTTTCCGATGATGCCGGCGGCTGCGCTCACATCGGTGAAATGGGCGCCGTCGTTGCGGTAGAGCTTGTCGCCTGCCAGCGAATCGCGTTGTTGACGCATGAAGGCCACGCCGAAGCGGTTGAAGCGCCGGATGGGATGGTTGAGGAGATAGAGGTCGAGGTCGCCGTCCCGGTCGTAGTCGAAGAAGGCGGCGTGGGTTGAATAGGCGGGGTCGTCGAGGCCGTAGTCTGCGGCGCGGTCGGTGAAGGCGCCGCGATTTAGGTAAAGCCGGTTGGGCCCCATATTGGCGGTGAATAAGAGGTCGGGCAAGCTGTCGCCGTTGACATCGCCGGCTGCGACGCCGCCGCCATTGTAGAAATACTCGTATTCGAGGACGTTGAATCCTTCGTGTTCGGTGATCTCGTTTATGAAGGTGATGCCGGTATCGGCGGGGAGCAGGCGGGTAAAGAGCGGCTTATCCGAGGCGGTGCAACCACTGAGGCATACCAGACCCACTATCCACGCCGAACAGAAGAAGCGAGGGGATGGCCGCATGAGAGAGCTACGGGAAAAGGAGGTTGGACCGGGTGTCATTGCCGGCGCATCCGGCATGATACCGCACACGTCGGAGATAGCAAAAGAGTGAACCGGCGTCCCGGTCCACTCTTTGCGCCCGCCAGCCACACGGATACATGGTTAGAAACGTATGGCTTATTTGTCCCACCAGACATGGGTGGTAAACTCGTTGCTGCCCTGCAGGGAAAGCACCTCCTTGAAGTTGTCGGCGTTGAGGATTTCTTCGCTCGTCGGATACGTCATGCGGCGGGGGATGGTGCCGTTGGTGACGTTGCCCGGCCAGTTGACCGGCGATAGCAAAGGGTAGCCCGTGCGCCGCCAGTTGCACCACGCCTCGATGCCGTTGAGGAAAACCGCAGCCCAATACTGGGTGTTGATCTGTTCCATCGCCCGGCTCGGATCATACGGGTTGGCGGTCAGATAGGCATCGATATCTGCATCGGAGATGTCGGCCCCGCCGTTGGCGTCGTAGAGCGTGAGGTAATGCATGGCGGCACGGACCCCCTTGGCATAGAAGGTGGCGGGGTCATCGCCGGTCCACCCGCGTAGGCCCGCCTCGGCACGCATGAAGGCTACCTCGGCATACGTCTGGAAAAAGATCGGGTCGTCGAGGTCGCGGAGCATCGGGTAGGGCTGCGAGTAGTCGTCGAAGCTGCCGGACCAACTCGGATCGCTCTGGATGGTGTTGGCATCCTGTCCATTTGGCATTCCTTTCTGTACAGCCGGATCGGTAATGACTTGCCCGTCCTTGAGCACGGCGCCATAGATAGTCAGGCGCGGGTCGTTGGCGGCCTTCATCCAGTTCACAAAGGTGTCGGTGAGCTTGGGATTGTCGACGGAGAAGACCTTGCTGTTGGCGTTGGAGTTGACGCCGGCGGGGCCGGTGGAAGGGCCGGAATCCTGCTGGATCATCGCGAAGTCGTCATTGCTCTCCATGACGCCGCGGGCGACGGTCTTTTGTGCCCACTGCTGGGCCTTGGCCGGATCCGCTTTCACGAGACGCAGGGCAATCCGCAACATGAGCGAGTTGCCAAATTTCTGCCACCTGCCGATGTCTCCACCATAAATGAGGTCTGCGGATCCGAAGGTTGGTTTCGAGGCATCGAAGGAGGCGACGGCTTCCTCCAACTCCTTCAGCATATCGTCGATGACGGCACTCTGTGCCTCGTATTTCGGCGTATAATACTGGTCGATAAATCCTTTACCGGCGTCGAAGTAGGGGAGGTCCCCATAGACGTCGGTGAGGCGGGAGAAGATGAACACGCGCAAGATACGGCCGGCAGCCTGCTGATTGACGGTATTCGGGTCATTGGCAACGATGGCGAGCATGTCGGTCAGGTGCTTGAGCTGGGCACGCCAGTTGGTGCCATTCCCACTATAGGCGACATTCCACAGAGCCGTGGACCAGTCTTCGTTGAAGGTATACTTGTCACCGGCCCACCACGTCTGAGCCAGCCGTTGAACCATCGCCGAGCCGTAAATCAGGTTCACACGCCAGGCCTCGTAGCGAGTCTGCGCGGCACCCAATTCGACGGTGGAGAAAAGAAACTCCGGGGCTATTTCATTGGCCTCGGTGGGATCCTGGTTGAGTTCCTGGAAGCCCGAATCACAGGCGGGGAGCAGGGTGAGCGCGAGGGCCCATGGCGCAATACGCTTGAGTAATTTTTTCATGGTCTATCAAAAGGTCTATGCGTTCCAAAGGGCACGAAGCGGAGGTAGCGGGAACCGGGTACTGTGAGCCCGGCTCCCGGGCATTACAGCTTGAGGCTGACGTTGAAACCCTAGCTTCTCGTCTGCGGTACGCCGGCCAGTTCGAGTCCCTGGGCATTGCTGTTGTTGAAGTTGGATTCGGGATCGACGTTGGGGACGTTGCTGTGGATGAGCCACAGGTTGCGACCCACCACCGAGACCGTCGCCATTTTGATGGGGGAGCGGCGGAGGATGGACTGCGGCAAGCGGTAGCTGAGCTGCACCTGACGGAGCTTGATGAAGCTGGCGTCGTAGACGAACTCCTCAGCAATTTGCCCCGAGATCCGGCCGTAGTAGGTTTCCGGAAACGTCTTGACCGTGTTGGGATCACCCGCTTCATTAACTCCTGCGCCGACGAAACATCCATCTGTGGGATACCCGGCTGCATCACATTCGGACCGTGATGCTTCATCGGATTGTACCAACGCCCACGTAGACGAGGATTGGCCGCACGATAGAATGCGCAAATACAATACGATAGCGAATATCGTTTATTGGCATTACAATGATAAAACTCCGCAATCCCAGGGTAAAGGCCTCGATTTTTTTTGGAAGCGTTTCCAACCTCACATTGGAATCGCTTCCAGTTATATGGGGGGTTTTGAAGTGAGGGATCGTCGGATTATTAAAGAGAATAGTAATCGTATGCGGCGATCGGTTCGACCGCATAAATGCATCCGTCGATGGACCGCAATTAAGCCGGATGATGCGGAAGGAGAATTAACAACGATAGGGGGCCGTCCCACCAAGACGGCCCCGTGATCCTGAACTCCTCTGTCTGTCAGGTCGGGATGGACCATTTGATATGCAAGGGCAATAAGTAGCGCATAGAGGGTCCGGGCAATGAGGCAATGTCGCCTTTTCGTTTTGAATCTTACCCCCCAAATCGCACGCCAAGGCATCAGGTGGTATGAATGACATCGACGTCCGGCTGTAGCATCGACTCGGATTTCAGGTGGGCACGTGGGTCGTCGGCGCTGGCACCGTTGGCGAGCCATTTCCACAGCGATCCGAGATATGCTTTAATCTTGTTTGCAAAAAATGACGGGACCCGGGGCGTTTCGTGTTCGAAGAACGCCCGGAAGGACCGGCCCTCCTCCGGCAGTCTCACCATCTCCATGAAATTCCAAACTTTGCCCCATACCTAAAACGTCGTGGCTCGCAGCACATTCATCGTATTCGGAATCCAGCCCCGATTGGCCTTCCACCGCCGGATGATTATGCCCTTGGAGAACGAATGGACATGGTGGTGGATCATGTGCCGGTGAAATTCAGGCCATTCAAAATTCATGTGTTGGACATTCATCGCGCCCTTGTCGTTCAGGAATTGGGACGGAAACGGGATGACGCGATCCTGCCGTTGATATTTTAGGTTGAGCGGGGCGCTTATTCCGCAGGCGGAGAGCATGGAATAGGCGGGGAACGTGCCCGGCGCGAGGATCAGGTAGCGTTGGGTGAGTTCGAAGGGCTCCGACCCTTCATCGCAATCGAGTCCCGAGACGAAATTGGCCTGGAGATATGGTATATGGCTGAGGATCATGTTGACCTGCTTTGCCACGCGCTCGACTATCGCGAGGCCCTGTTGCCGGCCCGTCCTGGACTTGTCGCCTATGTCGTACCACGATTTGATGCTCGGCAGGATGGCCTCGAAGCCGTTTTTCACGAGCCGGTTCACGTTTTTCTCCGAGACGAGGGAGCGCGTGCTCTCGGTGATAAACTCGACGCTCCCCGGCGGCACGGCGTCCTCGATGGCATCGAGATAGTCATTGAACCGAACACCAAAGTTCGGATCGTGCCACCCGACGATGGGGCGCTTCATTTTCTTACGAAGGAAACGCAGATCGTCCTTCATCACCTCGAAGCCGAGCGGCTGTCAAGGCACGAAGGAGTCCACTCAGAAGCTGCACAAATAGGGGCAACCGAGGCGGCCGAGTATGGGCACGACCTTGATGAGCGGTGCTTCTGAAGGAGCCGTTCGAGGTATTTCCGGCGGGCTCGCACCCCCGGCAAGTGCTCCGGATGGTGGGGCGCCATGAGGTATACACCCATCGGCCGTTGGGGCTCGCAGTTCTGAAGCACATCGCGGATGCCGGATTTGTTCGTGAAGCGCTGGACGAAGTCGAAATATTTCTGGGATTCCTTGGGGTAACACCGCGCCTCCGGCCCGCCGAGTACCTTCACGGCGCGGTTCGAGGGGATGGGCTTAATTCACGTGGAGATGTTCAAGGTCTTGCAAGGGAAGTACCGCGAATTGTATGCGCAACGCCCGTTTCGACGGTGTCAATCAGATCAGCCCGTACCTTCGTTCCCTCATCGCCTGGCACCACGACACGCTCGCTGTGCGCATTCGGTAGGGGGTGTTGACTATTGGAATGCCGCTTCGAAATTCAATGTTCGCTACTCGACATTCATCATTCCTCCGGGTCATCCTGAGCGGAGCGAAGGATCTATGCCTGACCGCGTGCACGGCCTCAAACATAGATTCTTTACGTTGTTCAGAATGACGTTGATGGGCGGCTGGAGGCCGGAGCTGAAGGGTAGGCTATTAAGAAGGTAGCCGCACCCTTTAGGGGTGCGCCGGCACGACCGTCGGTGCAGCGCAACCTGAAGGATGCGGCTACAGGTCTGCGGCCGGTGGCTGGAGGTTGGAGGCCGGTTGCTGGAGGCCGGCGGTATCGCGGAAACCCTCGCAAATTGTCATCCTGAACTTGATTCAGGATCGCCTACAAGCAGTTGCATGTCGCCGAGCACAACCCCGTTTATAAAGTCATCCCGAGTACAGCGAGGGACCTGTGCTTGAGGGCCCGCACATCGCTGAGCAATCGCGATCAATCCAGATGTCACGCCTATGGCGTTCGATCTTTTCTTCGGCCGGTCAGCTATAAATATATCATGCCTACGGCGTTCGAGCGGTGCATGCATGGCTCCGTCCATGCGTCCGACCGCACCGTCCGTCTCCCTCAACGGTTGAGCGTCGGGGTGAGGGTGGAGGCTGGAAGCTTGAAGCCAATGGCCCGGCGGTATAGCGGAAACCCACGCAATTCGTCATCTTGACCGAAGCGAGGGATCCATGGATGCGGAATGGCGAGACCGGGCCATATGCCGTCAACGCGCCTCGTGCGCATGGTGAGCCATAGATTCTTCGCAGGATCAGAATGACGCGCTTTTTAGATGCCGGCGTAATGAGGTAAGCCACTTCGAAATTCAATCTTCGCTACTCGACATTCATCATTCCTCCGGGTCATTCTTCGCAGGCTCAAATTGACGCGCCGAGAGGATACCGCACTGCCCAGAGCCCATTATCATCAGCCAACTTCCCACCGCCAACCCTTCCAGTTGAAGGCATCCTCTCGTACATTCCGGAGTGGGAGCGAAAAATCTCGCGCATGGCCGTTCGACACCGACGCGGCCCGGTTGAACACGCGGACGCCTCCTCAGAAACAGACTTCGCAATACGGACCACGCAATACGCAATACGCAATACACAATGAATCACCGACGCTTTGGACGTACGGGCCGGCACGTTAGCGAAATCGGATACGGCATGTGGGGCATGGCCGGGTGGACGGGCTCGGACGATGAACAATCGCTCGGCTCTCTACAACGGGCGGTGGATCTCGGCTGCACGTTTTTCGATACGGCATGGGCGTATGGGGCCGGACACAGCGAGCATCTGCTCGGTGAACTCCTCCGCGCCAACCCGGGCCGCAATCTGTTCACCGCTACGAAAATACCCCCGAAAAACGGCAAATGGCCCACGCGCCGCGGGTATGAACTGGCAGACTGCTTTCCGCCCGATTACATCGAACAGAGGGTGCATGAGAGCCTCGAACACGCCGGTGTGGAGCGCTTCGACCTCATGCAGTTTCATGTCTGGGAAGACGACTGGGCGGACGACGACCGATGGGCCGTAAAGATGGACGATCTGAAACGACAGGGCCTCATCGGGGCCGTCGGAATCAGTGTCAACCGGTGGGAGCCGTGGAATGTTATCCGCAGCCTGAAGACGGGCCACATCGACGCCGTACAGGTTATCTATAATATCTTCGACCAGAATCCCGAAGATGAACTCTTTCCCATTTGCCGCGAGCTCGATGTCGCCGTCATCGCGCGGGTGCCGTTCGACGAAGGATCCCTCACCGGCACGCTGACACTCGATTCCACCTGGCCCGCCGACGATTGGCGCAATTCGTATTTCGTCCCCGACAACCTCCGGGCGAGTGTCCGGCGGGCCGAACGACTGAAGGCCCTGCTTCCCGACGGCATGGCCCTGCCGGAGGCGGCCCTACGGTTCATCCTGAATGAGCCGGCGGTCACCACCGTAATTCCCGGCATGCGGAAGCGCCGGCACGTCGAGGCCAACCTGGCGTGCAGTGACGCGGGGCCGCTCCCCGCAGCCCTCCATGCGGCCCTTCGCGCGCATCGATGGGACCGCCTTCCGACGGCGTGGTCGCAGTAAGAATGCCGAACATCTCCCCCTGACCCTCGCTCGGCCGGTCGTGACGCGGGTGCTCGTGCGGGACGCGGCCGCGAATGCGATGGTCCGCCCGGCGACGGCCTGATCGTCGCGCCTTTTCTGGTCGTCGGGACCACCGATGCGCGGCAATATGTCTCGCTCACGAACGATTTTTATCAATACATCCGTTCGCGCTCCGCCCGGGTGATCGGGAGTGATGTCACGGAAAGAACAAACGGGTGGCCGTCACGGATTAGGAAACAATGGTTCGGTTTTATGGCCGGCTCGTGCGCAGTGCGGCGAGGCGTCGGTAAGCGATGGATTTCGTGCGGGCCGCGGGTTGAATCAAAGCGCCGGCATCAACGAGACCTCGATGCGGCGGATCGTGCCCGCATGGGAGAAGAGCCGTTCACTGTCCGGCAAATTGAGCGCGAGGCCGTCGATCGTTTTCGTCTCGCCGTCTGCGTACTGAATGCGGACCCCGGCCCTTTCGTGCATCCGGTAAATGATGGGAATCTGGCAATAGGTAAAGCCAAGGCTACCGGGTGACAGCGGGAGCGACTGTTCCTCGCCCGATACATCGAAGAACTGAAAATCGTCCCGGTGGGTCAGGAATTCTGATGCCCGAAGCAGATGAGGGCGGAAGGACACGCATCCCTTCTCGATGACGATGCCCAGTTCGTTCCAGCGGGAGAGGATATCCTCCTTTACCTGACCCGTCATACCCGGCTGTTGGGCGCCGGCGTTGCCGGGAGTATGCGAATACGGATCGGTGGGGAAAGCGCCAAATTCCTCCGGACGCTTGTTCAGCCCGATCCCGGATCGAATGGAATAGTAATGTTCGACCAGGCGACCGAGAACCGATGCCGGGGCACCCTCGTCCGCGGCCCGAAAATACGTTTCGCCGACGGCTAGAAGAAGCTTGGAAACCATGTGCCAGTAAACGCATCCGAGTCCTTCATATCCGAAAAAGGTCCCGGAGCGACCGGTATAAGAATCATGGTCGAACAGGGAATGGAACAGCGCGACGACAGCTTCACCGTCGCGATCGACCGGATAGCCGTCGGCCTTCAAGCGGGCGAGGGCCGCCCGGACGTCGGCCCCGTTACGGAACGCGCCGTTAAAATGAAACGTCCCGTGCACATCTCTTTCGATAATGTGACGATCATCGGCTTCGGCAAGCCGGCGCAAGAGTGGCGACGATACGACTCGATCCTCCGGAATCACGTTTTTTTGCATAAATCGGGTCAGTTTCCGGTCCGGGTAAAGCAGATAGCTGTTCTGATCCGATCGGAAGAGTGCTCCGGCTTTTAGTGCGTCGAGGACGTCCAGGGATTCTTTGCCGGAGAGGAGGCCCGAACTCAAGACCGCGACCTGTCCTTCGAGCATCTCATACAGGCGACGAACCGCGATACCGCCGTCCGCTTCGAGCGACATCAAATTGTATGCGTGGTAGAGCCCATCGGCACGCCTGTTGGCGCGAATGGCCTGGTCGAGGAAGGGGAGGGCCCGCTCAAAAAATGCCCTCACTTCATTTCCCCGAACCCGCTTGAGCCTGCCGGAAAACCCATCCCGATAGACCGTCTCGCGATACTGACTCCCGGCCTCGCCGAGGGCGTCGAGCAAAGAACGCCGGTCATGGGTGGAAAGCGGGCGGGAAGCCATCGCGCCGTGATCCATAAGGGCATTGTCGACGGCCTCAAAAAGAACCGCGACTTCCTCAGAAAGGGGGATCGATACGTCATCAACCTCTTCGAAGAGCCGCGCGGCGAAATGTAAAAAACGCCGGAGATAACAAAGGGTCACCACGGACACGCCGAAGCCGACGAGTGCGTTGTTTGCGTCGTTCCATTCCGGGCGCTGGGTGTTCATCCAGATGCCGGCTTCCGGGATGAAATTGGACAGCTTGGCCAACACCGTGACAAGCAGTTTCTCCGTCAGATTGACCTGATAGAGGGCCCCGTCCCGGTCGAACACCAGTTTGCCGTCGGCACCGATCTCCTCGACCCGCTCCGCGATGAGGTCGGCCAGGTCGTTATCGTACCGAATCGTATCGTGGGGATTCCGGAGCAATTCCGTATAGGGTTTGATCCGATACGGCACGTTCGCATAAGCAAACATGCGATGTGTAAGCCGTTGTCGCAGTCTGCCGGGATAGTGGGCATGGGAAATTTCGAGCAGCTTGAGGAGATAGATGATCTGATGGTCCCCCCAGTACCCGATAAACGACCATGGATCATCCGGATCGATGACTTCCCAGTCGATGCCGTCCTGTGAAATTCGATAGGGATTGTATCCGTCCGCGGTAGAGGCGTTGACGAATTTGGAGATCATATTCTCGATGAAGAACGGGAACGAGATGCACAGCGCCTCCCAGTTCTGAAAGATGTCGCGCCAGTTACCCTGATAGTGAAAAAGGCGTCGGCCACCCTCGTCGCGGAGACGGATCGAGAACTGATTCCAGGGACGACTCGGGTCGCCGTGCCGGCGGCTGAACTTGAGCGGTAGGTATTCATGGCACAATCGTTCCAGCCGGGGGTCGCCGCTTTGTGCGGCAACGTCGAGAATACAGGATACCGTGGTCGCCTCGGGCAGTGAGGCGAACGTGTCGCGGTGGGCATCGGCGACGGGTCGATTGTGATGCGCCACGAACGCACGAAGGTCTTCCCGATACACGCGGTCGTGGTGGTCGAAGATGCCGCCCCGCATCACATTGTATAACACGTTTGAATAGTGCCGGACAGACGTGAGTGCGTCCTCGGTACATTGCATGCCGTCCGCAGCCGCGACCAACCTTCGCAGCAGTTTGGATCCGGCATCGATGTCGTCCCGAATTCGCGGGATGATGGCGCGCCGGTCGCGAAGGGCTTCAGAGATTTCGACGACCTGGGCGGGGCCCTGATTCACATCGGCGACGACATACCAGTCCTGGCCTTTCGCGGGCGAAAGTGTCAACGACGCATGCACAAAATACGCGCCCCTCTTCGCACGGATATCTGATTCGGTTTCGATAGGCTCCCCCCGGCGGAAGCGAGCCAGTTGCCGTGACGAGATCAGATAGGCACTGGCGTCGAGCCCGGCTGACCAGACCGTCGTCGCTTTTAGCGCCTCGCTGGGCTCGGGCTTGTCAACCACGATCGAACTGAGCAGAAAAAGCGATAGACCCGTTTCCACCTCCAACTCATTCTTCTTATAGGCATCGAGGAGGGTACTCCGCCGCACCTGAAGGGCTTCATTCACGCCATACGGCAGGACGTTTTGGATGCCGTCGAGGATACGGACGGAAACGGGCTCATGGCCGAAATTGCGGAGGCCGGCTGCTTTTACGAAGCCAAATCGCTCGCTAAAACTCCAGGCATAATGAAAGGTAAGCGACAGATCCTCATTTATTTCCTCGAAAATGACCTCGTTGCCGTATACGCCCTTGTACAGATTGCGCCGCACCGAATAGAGTCCCGCGTATCGGTCCGAGAACGGCTCCCACAGACAAGTTTGGCCCGCGAACGCTACGAGGCAGAGCGTCTTGCTTCCCGTCGTATCGGCGGCGTTATGGATCTTATCGTCGGTGTAATACGGAAACAGCGCACTGTCCGGATCACAGCGCCCGGCCGTCAGCGCGCCGTTGCTCGAGAGGAACATCCAGTGGTCGGAATCGCTGACGACCGACATGAGAAACGGACGCATCCGATCATAGTGACGTATGCAGTAATATTGCGCACCGTCTCGTTCAACGAATTCGCCATCGACGCGCGCGCGCGGATGTTGCACGGGTATACTTCCGACACAAACAGGAGGGTGGCTCATAGGCGGAATGACTTGGCTGCGGAAGTGCCCGGATCAGGGATCGACGAAAAACGGGACGTTGGCATGCGCGGCATGCCCCATCCCGTCGTACACATAGACGAACAGGCGATAGGCACCGGAATCCTCCGGGGTAGTAAATTGCGTTTCCGGGGCATCGGGCGAGGCGATTCGCCCGGCGACGACATCGGGTATCCGTTCGTCGTCGCCGCCCTCCCCCAGGTCGGTGCTCTCGGGGCGTATCTCCCAGTGGTATCGGAGGGAATCTCCGTCGAGGTCGGAAGCCCTCACTATGGCTTCGGCCGGCTGACCGGCGCGAAGACGAATGCCGTCATGGGCCGTTTTCCCGTCAATGGTGGTTTTTTCCAGCCGGGGAGAACGATTCAGGGGCCACGTGCCGGTCCACAGATACTGCATCACATCGATCGACTCGGTCTCGTCCCCGTTCTGGAGAAATAGCCCATACCATGTCGGCGTTCGTTCCTGTTTCTGCCCCCATAGGAAGACGAAGGATCCCACGCAGCGGAGCGAGTCGGATGCGATGGCCTCCTCGTATCGCTCCCGGTAAAAGTCAGCTTTCACCGAACTGTTGTTTTCGATCGGTGCACCCCAGGGGGTTTTCGGGACTTCCCAGTGGCCGGTGGCGCCCCACTCGGTGATCATGTACGGGCGATCCCAGCCAATTTCCCGGAGATACCGAGGCAGATTGACGATATCGGCATACATCTGAATACTGATCAGGTCGAGGTCCGGCGCGCGGGTCCGGATCTCATCCGCCAGATCCTTATTGATTCCGGCCAGCATCGTGGTCGTGAGGTGGTTGGGGTCCAGTTCATGAATCATCTTAGACAGGTCGTTCACGGCATCCCAGACGCGGGGATTCCCGGCACCGAGATTCAGTTCGTTCCCGATACCCCAGATGATCAGGGCGGGAGAATCCTTGAGCCGAAGAACCTCTTTTCGAACGCGCTCGCGCTGTGACGCTACGGCAACCTCGTCGTCGTAATCAAAACCGAATACACCGCGACCCGCTCCGGCGCGCTCACGGGCTATTTCGAGCCCCATCGACACGTACAACCCGTTGGCGTAGGCTGAATCGAGCACCTGCTCGCCGGTGAGCCGGCCGTTGTCGGTTCGCCACGTTCGGAAGGCATTGCCGCCGTGGGCGGCCAGGCTACGGAAATCGCCGAATTCGAGTCCGGCCCCCCGGATGTAAAACGGTTTGCCGTCTACAAACAGTCTCGACTTTCCGTGCTCGGTCTTCAATTCGACTTTCACCGGTCCGGGCTTCGCTGCATCCTTTGCAGGCCCGCAAGCGAGAGAGGAGACGAGTATGAGGCCAATCAGGCCAGACAAAGTTGTTCTTGATCGTCGCATCATATCCAGTCAGAATCTGATTTTTCGCCCCATTAAGGCACACTTCAGCCCGCAGTCTTGGAAACCAGGACCTCCTCGAGTTCTTCCAGCGATCGACCTTTGGTTTCAGGCAATACCATAAGCACGAAGACCAATCCGGCGGCGGCAAACAGGCCATAGATGAGGAACGTTGTCGCGCTCCCGAGGTGAGACAGTTCCCACGGAAAAATAAGCTGCACCAGAAAGCTCACCGCCGAGTTGATCAGACCGACGAAAGAAATGGCGAGACCCCGGATTCGGTTGGGGAAGAGTTCCGAAAACAACACCCACATCACCGGGCCGATTGAAATGGCAAATGCCGCGACGAAGCCCAGTATGCCGAAGAGAATGAGCATCGAGTTGATCGAGGCGGCAGCCGTGATCAACTGCGACTCGAATCGGTCCGCGGTGTCTTTCCCGAGCGCCTCTTTTAAAGCGGCTTTGAAAGCCACATCACTGTCATACGTCTGGCCCGCCAGCGATGCCAGTTGTTCGGTGGGTATCCCTTCCGGAAGGGTCGACGTCTTAGCCGGATCGAGGGAATACGTGGCTGTCGAAAAGCCGTAGGACAGCACGAACATGGAAATGACGATCCCGGTCAGGCCAATGGTCAGTAAGGGCTTGCGGCCGATGCGATCGATAAGGCCGATGGCAAGCACGGTGAAGACCAGATTGATGAGCCCCACGAGGATGGCCTGTACGAATGACGCATCGGTTCCGATGCCCGACTGTTCAAAGATCATCGGCGCATAAAAAAATACCGAGTTGATGCCGGTGATCTGCTGAATGACGGCGACGACGACCCCGATCGTGAGCACGAGCCGTAGTGCCGGGGCGAACAAGTCGGACACGGGGACTTTTTCCTTGTGGAGATCGGCCGCGATGCTTTCGTTGATTTTACGAATCTCCGTGGCGGCTTCCTCCGCACCCACGGCGCGCGTCATGATCGGTATTGCTTCGGATTCCCGGCCGCGCATGAGGAGCCAGCGGGGACTCTCCGGAACGATGAACAGGCAGAAAAAATAGAGGACTGCCGGGAGCGTCTCCAATCCCAGCATCCAACGCCAGTTGTACGGACCGAAGCCGAGTGTCTGCGCCCACGCCGCATCCGATTGCCCGAGCTGAAGCACGAGGTAATTTGTAAAAAACGCCACTGAGATGCCGATGACGATGTTCAGCTGATTGAACGAGACCATCTGACCCCGCATGTGGGGCGGGGCGATTTCTGCGATATACATGGGTGCGATAATGAGGGCAGCACCGACGCCGAAACCCCCGATCATGCGGGCGATCACGAGAAACCAGAACGTCGGTGCAATGGCCGAAGTGACCGCCGAAAGGGAAAACATCAGCGCGGCGATGGAGAGCACCGGCTTCCGCCCGTAGATATCGCTGAGGGGACCGGCCACCATCATGGCCAGCGTGGCGGTCAGCGTCAGACAACTCACCGACCATCCCAGCTCCAGTTTGGAGAGATTGAATTGCGGCTCGATGAATTTGACGACGCCAGAGATCACGGAGGCGTCGAATCCCATCAGAAATCCTCCGAGGGCGACGATTAGGGCCGTCTGGAGAACATATCGTCGGTCTGGCATCGCAGGGACCTGTGGTTTTGGATCGGATTCTGTCGGGCGATCGGGCCGATCAACAGCCGACGGGAAGGGGCTATGATACGGTTTCCGTAAACCTTTTTGGATTCTAACCCGAAATGGAGAGCATGAAAACCTTTTCAGAAGATAGTATGGGGCACAAGCGAATGCAAAGGATCTGGATATCGGGCTGCCGAATCGACTCGCTCTTGAGGTACGCACGAGGGTTGTGATCGATGGCGCAATTAGCGGGCCACTCCCACAACCACCCCGGCAGCATCATTTCCGCCGATTTCGATGCCGGATGTTTCGACGGTGAGCCAGTAGGCATCGGGTGAATGCACCGCCTGCCCGTTGATCGTCAAGGGGGCGATGCGGAGGGTGATTCCGCCGGCTGAGACATCAATCAGCATCGCGATGCGTCGAGTGCTACTCGTATTCCCATCGAGGGCGTCCGCGAGAAAGTGTGCTTCCCTTCGAGGCCGACGTGGATCGGCGGATCCGGTCGAAGCATAAAGGTATCGTCGGATTGTTCGAATTGACTGGGTGTCGGGATGCGGGAGACAAATCACGGATCGGAATAAGCCGGAGCTTTTTTGTCCCGATAGCGAGACTCGGGCGTGGGCACGGGCATTACATCGCCTGAGGTCCGGGCGGTCTGCCGGGTATCGACAAAGGGCCGCATGCGGATGGGTACGGGCACCGCTGCATCATCCGAGTCAGCGACGAAATTTGCACTGGCCGGGGCGTCCGTGATTTTAATAGCGCAAGCCACTGCCTCTAAAATTAGCGCGAGGCTATCGCCCGGGGACAGGTTCAGAATGGCATCTGTGGGGGCGAGACGGAAAAATCGCCGGTAACGTGGGTGACAGTGATCGGGGCACTCTCCGACAGGTTCGTGCGTTCGAAATTGAAACAAAGTATCCACGGTTTCACACCCTGCGCGAGACTGCTGCGGTTAAAGACCGTGAATTAAGAGACGAACGTCGCGCCCGCATTGGGATGGTTCGTGAGGCCTTTCCGGGGGAGGGCGATGGGCGCCCGCGCAACGGAAGGTCCTTACGCTGGCGCCGCACCGAGATAGGCGACAATCAGGGTGACGAGGAGTGGCATTGTCGGGTTGACGGCGGAGAAATACGTCACCGGCACGAATACGGCGCCGGAAAAAAATGTCACCGGCAATAATCACCGTCTTCGACTTCGAAACAGCACGTTCAAGCTCAATTTGGGACCGTAATCGTGCATTCTGCTAAATGCCCATATGCACACAAATTTCCCTCTCTCGTTAGGCATTTACCTCGCCGCTCTCTGCCGCCTACAGGTGTCGGCGGGACTCCCTTCAAGCTGTTGAAGGTTCCTCACCTTCTAACGCCACTGCGCGGGGAAAGAGAATGTTATTTTCCAGATGAATATGCGTGTGAAGATCCTGCTCAAACTCATTCAGTTTGAAATAGGCCACGCGATACGTATTGCACGCGTGTTCCGGAGGCGTATAATCACTGCTCAACGCGTGAATCTCATGCATCAAAGTTCCGACCTGATCATGCTCGTGCTCCATCATGCGGATGGGGTTTTTCACCGTGCCGAAAGGGGGTGTCTGCGATGATTGACCCGAGCGATTCGTACGTTCGAGTCGTTTTATATACGGAAAGAGGATTCCTTCCTCTTTCATCATATGCTGGGTCATCTCGGACGCGACCTTCGCGAACCGGTCGGCAATCTCAATGACTTCCGGGTTGGCGTGCCCATGTACGCGCGCCACTTTCGCCGTAAATTCGGACAGTAGCGGAATATTCTCGCGTACATATCGGTGATGAATATTGACGATGTAGTCGGCTAAGAAACTGAGATCCCACGATTTCGCATCCGTCAATTGAGAGGCATCCTTCTCCCTGGTAACGTCTTCGAGTGCCTGTGCGATCACGTCATAATCGAGTCCCTTCTTCCGGCAAACTGCCTCGACGCTCCGGCCGCCCCCACAGCAAAAGTCGATGCCATTTTTCTTGAAAACCTCCGCTCGACGATAATCTTCGGCGACGAGATCGGCGACCGTGCGGTGTGCAAGGTCATCAGTGGGGACGTACGGATCGGCTGGCGGAGCCGGATGCAGCGGAAGGCCTTGCATGGTCGTTTGAGTCTTGTGGTCGGGAAAAATCGAATGTGATCTAAAGCATAGGTGCAGTATACTTATGATAACGGCAACGAATGTGAAGGTAAAAAGATAAAAAGGAGGAAATTGTCTGAAATAGGACTATGGCTGGTCGGCACGATCATTCCGATTGAAAACCTTGCTCTTGGGCAGGTTTCGAGGTGCGAGCGGACAACCATAAGGTAGCTGTATCCCCTGGTGAGCGTATGGGTATCCTCATGAAAATGGCCTGGCGGAATGTGTGGCGGAATCCGCGCCGCTCGTGGGTCGTCGTGACGGCCATTGCTGTGGGCGTATTCAGCTTTGTCGGCTCCACCGTGTTCATGGACGGCTTTGCTTTTCAGATGATCGATGCGGGCATTGACCTGCAGGGGGGCCAGATACAGATTGCGGCACGCGGCTACGAAGATTCTCCGTCGATCCGCAAATTTATCGGGGAAGAAAAATTAGTGGAGGATGCTCTGACCATGGGGATGCAGGCGGCGCCGCAGGTGTTGGCGCAGGGCATGGTGAACAGCGCCGAACAGGCGGCCGGCATCGTGATTCACGGCGTCGATCCGCAGCGCGAGTCAGCAGTGACGATCATCGCGGCCTCGGTGGTGGAAGGCCGTTACCTTGCCGCGTCGGACGGTGCCGGACAGATCCTCATCGGGAGCGAACTGGCCCACCGTCTCAAAGTACGGCTCGGTGAGAAAGTGGTAATCATGGCCAACGATCTACATAACGAAATCAGCGCGGGCGCGTACCGGGTCGTCGGGCTCTATCGGACGAATAGCATCGCCTTCGACAAGGGTAATGTATTTCTTCATTTGAGCGAGGTACAGCGACTGCTCGGCTACGACCGACAGGTCACGCTTTACGCACTACGCCTGCCGCGGGACGTGGTACTCCACGAGGCGGTGGCGACACTACGGGAGCGCCTCGAGCCCGCCGGGCTTGAAGTGCGCTCGTGGGAGGACCGGTTTCCCCTGCTCGTATTGATGAAAGAGGCGTACGACTATTCGGTAGTCTTGCTCGTGGTGATCCTGTTCACTGCTGTCGCCTTCACCATCGTCAACTCCTTTCTAATGGTCATTCTGGAGCGCATCCATGAAATTGGCGTTATGATGGCGGGCGGCGTCCGCCCCCGGCAGGTTCGGCGGATGCTCTATCTGGAAGCCGGCGTCATGGTGATGCTCGGACTTATTGCCGGGATCCTCCTCTCGGTGCTGATCCTCGGTTACTGGACCGCTAACGGCATGGACCTTTCCGCATTTGCCGAGGGGCTTGGCGTGTACGGTATCAGCCCCATCGTTTACCCTTACCTGGACTGGGGGCATCTTTCACTCGGTTTCGCTTTAATCGTCGTCATGGTGATGCTTGCGGTGCTCTATCCCGCATACAAAGCGAGTGCGTATGAAGTGGTGGAGGCCATCCATTATGTTTGAAACACTGTCCCCGGATCGAGCCGTCGAGGTTGGATGCGCGCTCGTGACGGTGCGCCAACTTGTGAAAGTTTATGCGGGCAAGGACACGGTGCCCGTTCGCGCGCTCGATGGGGTGGATCTCGACATCGCGGCGGGAGAATTCGCGGCCGTCGCCGGGCCGTCGGGTTCGGGCAAAACGACGCTCCTCAACATGATTGGCGGGCTGGACCGGCCCACCTCTGGTACCGTGAACGTGGCCGGAGAAGCCCTGGGCCAACTGAACCGCGACGCGCTTGCCGCTTTTCGGTTGCGCCATCTCGGCTTCGTGTTTCAGGCATACAACCTCATCCCGGTGCTTGATGCCGAGGAGAATGCCGAGTTCACCTTGTTGATGCAGGGCGTTTCCGCGAAGGAACGGCACGAGCGCGTCGTGAGAGAACTGACGGATCTGGGTATCGGCCCCGAACTCATGCACCGGCGGCCCTCCGAACTCAGCGGAGGACAACAACAGCGTGTGGCAGTCGCTCGCGCCCTCGTCTCTCGCGCTTCGCTCATACTTGCCGATGAACCCACGGCCAACCTCGACTCACAGACCGGCGCACGCTTGCTTGACAAGATGAAGGAGATCAATCAAAAGACCGGCGCCACGTTCCTTTTCTCCACCCACGATCCTATGGTCATGGAGCGCGCCCGGCGGATTATGATGCTGCGCGATGGGCGAATCGTCGATGATGAGCGGCGGGAGCCATGAGGGGGCAGGGAGTGGCAGCGAATCTTCTTTTCGTCGTGTGTGCGTTGTTTGCCGGATCGGCTGCGGCACAGCCAGTCTCCTTCTCATATCAGGGTTACGTTAAAAATCTCGCGATACGGTCGCAGTCCTTGTTCACCAGCCGACCTTATTTGTTAGATGTGAACCGCGCGCGCGGGCAGGGTTTCGTGGATGTGGGCGGCCGGCTCCACGGCGAAATATGGCTAGACTCGGAGCTCCTACTCGGCAGCTTCCTTCGCACGCAGGACTACCAATTCAGCCGGAGCTTTGCGCGCCCCACCCTCCTCGACCTCGACTGGACAATCTCGGAAAATGGCCGGCATCGCCTCCGGCAGGAGCTTTTCCGTGCTTTTGCCACATTTTATGATGGTCCGCTCCAGATCACCGTTGGGCGGCAGCGCGTCGCCTGGGGGACCGGCTTCGTCTGGACACCCACCGATCTCCTCAACCCGATCGATCCCACGGCCGTCGAACGCGACGAGAAGGCGGGCGTCGATGCGGTTCACGTGGCAGTGGCCGCAGGCGCGCTCTCCCGCATAGAAGCCGTCGTTGCGCCCGGGCGAAGGCGGGACTTGACAAGCGTGGCGGTCCGCGGAAGTTCGCATCTGGGTGAATACGATGTGTCGCTCATGGGCGGTGTGTTCCGCAAGGACGTGGTCATCGGGGCTGATTTTGCCGGGTATCTAGGGGGTGCCGGCTTCCGAGGGGAGTGGGCGTACACGGTGCCGAGGACCGGGCGGGCGACCCTTCGTGCAGTGGTGAATACCGACTATAACTTTCCGGGCGGCTGGTATGGCTTCGTTGAACTTCACCACAATGGACCGGGTACCCGCGACCGAAGGCGATATGACACCCGTGCCTTGCTCTCGGGTGTCTTGTTCAATGTGGCACGGGAATACGGAGCCGTCATGCTCACCAAATCGCTGACACCACTCGTGAAGGCCAGCGTATACACGCTCTTCAACATAAATGACGGTAGCGGCCTCGCCGGTCCATCCGTAACATGGTCGGTCTTTCAAAACCTGGAATTGGCCCTCAGCACGTATGTTTTTTATGGCGCGAATGATGCTGAGTTTGGAGCACAGGACAATGTCTATTTCGGTGCCCTTCAATACTTTTTTTGAGCGTGCGGGCGTGTTTGCCGTTGATTTTCATCAGAAGAACCTTTCCCCTTATCACTCGTTCTGGGGGCCCGATAGTGCGGCTTCAGATACGCGCCATGGGGAATCGCTCCTTCACCAAAGGGGACCGGTATTGATGCGAAACGATCCGCGAAAGATCGCCATGGTTGCCAGCTTGCTCGTATCAATTTTGATGCTTGCGGGAAAAATGACGGCGTATCTCATTACTGGCAGTGCGGCCATCCTTTCAGATGCGCTCGAATCGGTTGTGCACCTTTTTGCGACGGGCTTCGCGGGCTTTAGTCTGTGGTATGCTATACGTCCCGCTGACAAAGAGCATCCGTACGGGCACGGAAAAATTGCCTATTTCTCCTCGGGTTTCGAAGGCGCGCTCATCCTTTTTGCAGCCGTCACGATCCTCTATACGGCTGCCGTAGACCTCATCGCTGGCCCCGAATTGGAGAACCTCAGCATCGGTTTAATGATAACGGCAGCCTTGACGGCGATAAACCTGGGTCTGGGGTTGTCTCTCGTATATGTGGGCAAGCGGCATAATAGCCTGGTGCTCGCCTCCAACGGGCAGCACGTCCTCACCGACATGTGGACGAGCCTCGGCGTGCTCCTGGGCGTGGGACTGGTTTGGTTCACTGACATCGTCTGGCTAGACCCCGCCGTCGCCATCCTGGTCGCACTCAACATTTTGTGGACGGCCTTCCGGCTCATGCGTCGTTCGGTAGAAGGACTCATGGAGGCCGTCGATGCCGATGACACCGCGGCGATACTTCGGGAACTGGAACGCGCCGTTGCGACGGACGAGATTTCCGGGTTTCATCAGTTGCGGCACCGGCATGTGAACGATCAAAGGTGGGTGGAATACCATCTGTTGTTTCCCGCGGATCTCCATATCACCGATGCCCATATGCGCTCCCATGCGGTGGAAAATCGCGTCATAGCACTATTCCCGCAGGATGAGGTACACGTCACGGCGCACCTCGAACCACGCGAACATGCGCACCCGGAAGGGTATCAGGAATCCCAAGATCCGCTCCAGAAACAGTGATCTGTTGGATTTACGATATGCGTTCCGATGGATGAATCGTCATCATCGGGAGGTCATGGTGTGGGCGCGGTAAGCGGAGAGCACGCGTGAGCCAAACTCCAATGAGGGCGAATGCGGCCGCCCGAAGGAGCAGCGTCCCGATGCCGGCGACTCCCAAGGTGATAGCGATGAAGAGGGCGGCGAACCAGTAATAAAGTCCTGCCGCCACTGCCCCGAGGAAGGGAAGAATACGGTCGGCCCATAAATTCAATCGCCACATCATCAACGCGACATGGAGATGGCTTCCGGCTGCCCAAAGTGCCACATGTGTATAGACGTGGGCGGACTCGGAATGCGTCACGTTTCCGATGGTGTAATACGCCATAATGAAACCGGGGAACGCAGCCGCAAAAACGCCATGAGCCGTTTTTATACAGACCCACCCCGGTCACGACGCTTGCGTGGCCCGTCGGAACGACTTGTCCCGTGCGAGATCTGCACATCCCTTTCGCGTACACAAAGTACAGGGCCCGCATCTTGTATTTCTAAATTCCAGCATCGAGTGTTGCCCGTAGAATTTCTCAAACGGTTAAACTGGGCAAAATGAATAACAAAAAGCTGATCTTAACGAGAAGAGAGCGCCGAGAATGGCGGCTGATGCGGCTACAATAAGAATAGTGATAGTACGAATCTCACCATGCTCGTTGAACAAAAACCGCCGTTCCGGGACAAGAATGACGAGCAATAAAATGCCCACCGACGTGAGGGTTGCCGGGGTCCTCTGGGAGCGCATCGGTTGGCTGATGAGTCCATTGGGGAGCATGCTAAGAGTGGCCCGTAGGCAGACAGAACGCCACAATGACGGGGCAATCAGGAAACTGGCCGGCAATACCGGGATCATCACGATCCAGAGTATACTCAGTTTCGTATTGGGCTGGAGGAACAGTCCCGCGATAACCGCAAACGTGACGGTGCTGACCGCGGCTTGAAGAATACTGTTGACGTATTTAAACTGAGCTTCGATCGGGATAAGCGGCGGTGGCCGTGATTTGGAAGGGGCGTGCGAGGCCAAACTCTCACGCTCCGCCGGCCCGATGTACATGCCGGGCGAGAAAGGATTCCATGCGCTGATAAACCGCGGCAACATCATCTGATGGCGACAAGTTTTCGAAGAGGGGAAGAAGCAGTGGGCAGTTGGTCCGTGGTGGGGCTTTGGTGTCGGGATGAACGTCCCCTTCGTTCGAAAAGCCGCCCGCTTTAGCCGATGGCGCGCCGGCTTTGAACGCGCGAAGATACAGGGCTTGGGCCACCGCAGTATCTCCTTTTTTCCAGGCCAGATATCCTGCGAAAAAATTGGCTTGGACGCTACGGTGATTTGTGCGAAGAACGTCGTCGAAGTGGCGGCGGGCATTGTCGAAGTTGCCACGGACGAGTTCAGCTTCCCCCAGTCGTATCACCGAACCGGTCTCCTCGCGGTTCAGTGCGTGGGCACGTTTGTATTCCGATAGCGCCGAGTCCGGGTTGAAAACGGCTTCTTCGGGATAACACAGGTACAGGTCGCCGAGTTGGAGATGCGCCCGGCCGCTGAGTGAGTTGACGGTGACGAGTCGGGTCCATGCGACGCGTGCGGAGTCGAGAAGGCCGAGGTGGAGATCCATGCTTCCGAGATAGTAGAGTGCATCTTCATGGTTGGGCTTGAGCACCAGCGCGCCACGATATGCTTTTGCGGCCTCGGCGTCGTGCCCGGCGATGCGCTCCGCCGTCGCCCCTCGAAATAGGCGCCAGAATTGCACGACATCAGACGGGGAGGACACGGCCCCGGTGCGTGCAAGCAGCGGTTTTTCGGTCTGGGTAGCCGGTGGGCGGGTGAGCCAATACGCAATGACTCCCACGGCCACAAGGGCCACGCCGATAAGCTCCAATCGTCGCGTCATGGCGTTTCCTCCGCTTCGATCATTCGAACTGCGCGATCGACCGGAAGGCCCGTGCGGAGCGTTCGGGCGCCGGAGGGCCAGACAACCGCCAGGGTGTCTATTCGGATTCCATCGCCGAGGCCGAAGTGGGTGGTCAGGCTGTTCGAGGAGAGATACGACCGCTGAGCCCCTACTTCGCGGCTTTGAACTTTGCCGCTTGCCACCACACGTACCCGTGCCCCAAGCGCCGCCCGGTTGCTCCCGCGGCCTTCCAATGCCACTTCCAGCCAGTGCCGGGCATTCCCCCCATCGTTGCGCAGTAGCCTGCCCGGGCCATTATGATTGACGACAAAAATATCCACGTCACCGTCCCGGTCATAATCACCGAAGGCGGCACCGCGTCCGACGAACTTTTGGGCAAAATAGGGTCCACTCGCTGCCGAGACATCGAAGAAGCCCTGCTTGTTGTCTCGGTTCCAGAAGAGAATATCTCGCATGGGCACGAGGAACTGGCTGCTGTCCTTACGCTGAAAAGTGCTACCATTGGCCACGAAGAGGTCGAGGCGGCCGTCATTGTCGTAGTCGAAAAACGATGTGCCCCACCCGATGAAGTCCAGGGCAATCTGCCCGAGCCCGTACCGGTCGGCAACGTCCATGAATTGCATCCGCTCCTGTGCCACGGGAAGATTCGCGCGAAGATTGCTGTAGAGCGCGTTCTCCTGTGCAATCCAATGGGTGATGAACATGTCGCTGTCCGTGTCGCCGTCCCAGTCACCGACGGCGATGCCCATGGCGCCCCGGTAGTCCGCAACGAGCGCGGCATCCCCGATTTCCTCAAAGGCTTGGCCGCCGAGATTGTGGAAAAAGACATTGTCCGATACGTCGTTGGCGACGTACAGATCGGGCCATCCGTCCTCGTCGAAGTCGGTCCATGTGGCGCCGAGGCTTCGGCCGTGGGCGTTGAGCACGCCGGTCTCGCGAGCGACCTCTTCGAACGTGCCGTCACCGTTGTTTCGGTAGAGCAAGTTAGGTTCGGGCTCGAATGAGGACGGATTCAGGTTGGCCGGTGTTTCGACATCATACTGGCGAGATGATGTCTGACCCTCGAGCGGGGCGTATTTCACATACCCGGGTACATAGAGGTCGAGCAACCCGTCACGGTTGAAGTCGCCCCATGCGGCGCCGGCCCAGAAGCCTTCAGGGCCTGCCATACCCGATGCCTTGCTGACATCGGTGAACGTGCCGTCGCCATCGTTGTGAAACAGGACGTTGTGGCCGTAATTCGTGACGAATAGGTCGAGGAAGCCGTCGTTGTCGTAATCGCCCCATACGGCGCCCATCCCCCATGCACGGAGGGCCACGCCCGCCCCCTTGCCGACCTCGGTGAAGGTGCCGTCGCCGTTGTTGTGGTAAAGCTGATTACGGGCCGGAGACGTAGCCCGTGCCTCCGGTGAGAGGGTCAACGGTCCGACCTCATTGACGACGTACAGGTCGATCCACCCGTCGTTGTCGTAATCGCCCCAAGCGGCGCCGGAGCCCATGTCTTCGGGCAGTTGGCTCGTCCGTATACCATCGAAGTGGCGAAAGTCCAACCCCGCTTCACGCGTCGCATCGGTGAACGTCACACGAGGGTAATCGGGCGGAACTGTGCGCGAAAGCGTCGTCGTGAGCCCCTCGACCTCCTCTCCGGGTACGTACGTCTCCCGAGACGCGGATTTTATCCAGAACAATAGAGAGACCACGACCACAAAACCGCCGACGGACGACAGGGTCCATACGATGCGACGCTGGCGGTGGGACAACGTGTCGAACATGGCGTCAGTCGGTTGATGGGGAGCGTTCGCGGACGGGGATCATAATTTCATCTTCCGAAATTTCGGTGACCGTGGCTGTTATACCGGCATCTTCTCCGAAGAGGAAGTTCAGGAGGTACTGATCGGCTTTTCGATACAACAGCCGGGCTTTAACGTGAAGTTCGGTCACTTCATCCGGCACGCGGAGTTTTACGCTTTTGTCAAGGGAGACCTTGGCTGTATCCGTCGGGACCGACACGATGGATGCGGGACAGGCAAACGAAAACGAAGCCTTGTCCGCGAAGCCGGGGAAAAGCGCCCGCCGGTACCGCACGCCGACCATCTCCCACAAGTTGTGCCGGTCGATAAGTTTGCCGTATTGATCCACGGGTTCGGCTTTGAACATGAAAGCGCCGGGCTCGATGAAATGTCGGTCATCGCGCTGCCCCGAGGTGAACAGTACGTGCCCGTCCTGATCTTTCACCGTGATTTCAACCCAGGCCTGAATGATATCAAGCGGCCCGGTCGGGAAATCGTGCCCGACTTTGTTGTTCGTGATGACGGCATCGAGGTGTACATCCTCTCCGGGCGCCACGACCCTGGGTGCGACGAGTTCGATAGGGACGGCGGGTCCGGTGCGCCACTTGTCGGCGATTTCGGGGATCTCGATTTTACCCTGAAGCCATTTCTCCGTTAAGTCCACTTGTTCGTGAGCCCTCGGCAGTTTGAGCGCCGCCGGCATAAACTGATTCGCCGCGAGGAACCGATGGCTCCGGTGTTTGCCGTCGTCTTTGGTGCGATTGTAATCGAGGTCGTCGCCCGAGGCTGGGTCAAACGAGTTCTGGAGGGGCATGTGGCACTCCCGGCACTCGATGGTTTTGGTCGGGTTGCCGGGGTGGTTCCAGCGGCTTTTGCGCCAGTTGTCGTATTGATTCTGGAGCTGTACCCAGCCTACGTTGTTGATCTCCTCATCGATAAACTGCTTGTGGCAGGCGGCACAAAATTCGGGGCTTTTGAAAAGCTTATGTTGAAGGCTCTCGACATGTTTTCGGGGATAAGCGCGGATGAGGAAATCCGTCACCGGAGCCATCGTGGTGTCCGTATCGAGGGCGAAGAGATACCGCTCCGGTTGCGTCACGACGTAGTTCGCATTTCCCTTCACGTCGGTCTTTTTGATGGTATGGCATACAATACAAGAGATGCCTTCCTGATATCCGGAACGGTTGGTCAGTTGGTTGTTGAAGAGGTTTTTCTCCCCCGAAAACAGGGAGATGGGATCGTGGCATCCGCCGCAATAGCGAGTGGTTTCGGGGCCGTTCTGATCGGCCATGACAGTCTGCACCTTCTGGAAAGCGACGTCCATGGCTGACCATCGATGGGCGCTCGTCTCCCATTCCTTGTATATCTCCTCATGGCACCCGGCCTTTCCGCAGGAAGCCGATCCGCTCATCGTGCGGCTATCGAACGCCTGCCCGGTATTGGTTGTCGCCAGGCTCGGGGCGAAGGGGCGGTCGGGGCCATAGAGATAATGGTAATCTTTGGGCAATTTGTTGTCGAGAACGGCCGGGTGATAGGCGAAGACGAGTACAGCCGTCAGGACGAAAAGGCCCAATACGATAGCCGAAGCATACCCGCTGAAGGCCGCTTCTGCCCCGATAATGGCCCGCATGGGTGCAGCGGATCGGGCTTTGAGGTCGCGCACGACGATGGGGGTGATATGCGCCGAGACGGTTACCAGAAGGGCGAACGTCGCGACGATGTGGACGGTGTCCCATGTGTAGCCGATACGGGTTTGCCAGACCGCCTGTATCGTCAGCACCACACCCGTCACGGCGGCCGTCAACGTGGCGACCATCGCGAGGTAGCCTGTAAGCTTGAGGTGCGTCATCTTCATTTGCCGATAGATGCGCCAGTGCCGGAGTTGATACCAGGCGAACGGCAGGATGAAGACGAGCCCCACCAAGGTGTGCGTGAGCACCATCATCTGATTGGAAATGCTGAATGGTAACAGGTAGATGGAGAGACCGCTAAACGTTTCAAAAAGTAGCATGCCGGCGACAAAACGCAGGAGGACATGTCTCCATTCACGGACTTTCGGGTGAGGCCTGGACATGGACAAAACAGGTTGTGGAACAAGGGCCTCCGGGAGACGAGCATCCGCGTGAGGCGGATTTTAAGGATAGGGGCAATGCGCCCTGAGGAACCATCGGGTAAAGTCAGGCATCACTGTGGGGTATTCCCCCACAGGAACCGGTGCCGGGTTGGCCAATGCCAATGGTTCCCGTGACGCGGCGAATGATATTTTCGGCTCGTCTCTTTTAATGAGATATGAGCCATGAGATTTGCTTGAAGTGTGGGGATCAAATGCCCGATTTTTTTTGACACAAAGGCTACGATGGCGTGCTGAATTGGCTCCGCCAAAACAGGGCGCCCATCCCATCCGAGGTCATTTCCTTAGACCCCACCCAAGGCAGACTGGAACAACACACCCGTATCCCGCTCACCGGTGGTATCGCTATACTCTACATAAGGATTGATCCGGAATCGGGCATCCCTGAATAACCCATAAGAGATCATCCCATAAATCATTCTCTTGACGGGTCAGTCTATCTGCTTCTGTCGCAGGTTTTCATAGCGAAGCGCGTGGGTGATACCGAAGCGGATCTTGGTACTATAAGACATCTCGAAGCTGTTGAGAAGGTTGTAGACACCCCATGTCCCCATCAAAACGCGATGATTGGTGCCTAAGGAAATCTGTATGACCTTCTTCCAGCGCTCTCCGTGTTTGACAATCCAGTCTCCGCCGATCCGGAAGATAGAGGTCAGCGGGTGGGTGTCGTAACCCAAGTGCCCGCCTGAGACGAATAGGCCCAGTTCGGTTCGTTTGAACGCGGGGCTGCCGACGCGGGCGGTGCTCATCCAGGTGCCCCGATAAGCCAGGTTGGTCTCAAGTTGCGGAGGTTGTCCGTTTTAAAAGCTCACTCAGCGTCGCAAGATCCAGATTGCCAAACGTCAACTTGAAGGGCAGATTTTCTCCGTCGAGCACGATCTCCACATTTCATTTGGAGTCGGGTTGATCGATGTTCATGATCTTGACCCGATCCATCTTGTTGGTCCACCAATAGTTAAAGACCTTCGGGTGATCCGGTTCGTAATAACCTATTTCGGCAAACTGCGCTACTCTTACCGGTTCCCGGGTTAAGTCAGCGTAGATTGCGAATCGATCGCGATTGACAAACAGGCCAAGATCCCACTTGTAATATTGCTCTTCGACGACCGGGCGCAGTGGGCGGTGACTCTTGTATCCCAACTCGATAACGCGTGTGTCAAGCGCGTCTACAATGGTTCGCATCTGGTCAAAATCCATGATGACGTTTTCGACTTTCCCGGCGAGCGCCACGTAATCATGGGCGATTTTTGGATCGATTACGAGGTTAGGATTCTTTAAGCGCATAAGCGACTCGTAAAGATCTTTATTCAAATAGAACCAGATGTGTGACAGGATGCGGTTCCGGTTAAAATAGAGGTCACTTTGGAGCCGGTCGTCAAAATCGCCGTATTCCTCTGACGCTAAAGCCTTCTCCAGTTTTGTGGGATCGTGACGATTATTAAATACGCCTAGTCGATAGGCGCGATCTGCCGCATTGCGTGTTTGAGCAGCCTATCCCTTTTCCGAGGAGACATGAAACTCATCGAGTTCTCGCCGAAGAGTGATCCCGAATCGCCCATATTCCTCTAACAAAAGCTCCGGATACTGCATATTACCGTCTAAATCGATTCGAGGAACCAGGCACATCAGATCCACGGCCTTCACGAAAACCCGCGTTCCAGTACCATCAATGAATTTCACATCGAAAAGCACCATCCCGGGTGGCATCTTGTCACGTAGTTTCATTTCCGCGCGTCGAAAACGAAGTACCTGTTCATCGGCTGCGAGCCGCTTATCTTTTTCTCTCGGATCGAATGCATAGCCGTACCGGGGATCTTCCAGATCAAGGACCAATGCACTATCGGGATAATTGGCAAAGATCCTGGCGATGCTCGCTGGAGGAACGTTCAACGTTTTTTCAGGAGCGGTCGAGGTTCACCTGGATGAAAAACACCCGGTCGGGAAAATGGCGAAGAGGAGGCTCGCAGTCAATGCCTTCGTGCTGCGGACGATGCGGACGGAAGAGGCTCCCGCGTTGCATCTGGGATGTTGATCAAGATGATTTGCAATCATTTTCGTAGGGGGAAAAGTGATTTGAAAGGTGCACGTGGGAAGGGAGCAAATCGTAATGACAGGGTTTTGCTCAACTCACGCGAACAGAAACAGTATAACAGTGTCCTAAATCTTAATATTAAAATACGATGTCTTTCCCAGGATTGGCTTTCGGGTTCTCGATCATTACAAAAATGGGACATGCATCGCAATCGAATAACCTTGCCTCAGGGAGCAGATACGAGGGCGTCCGAAGTCGTTGTTGGCAGCTTAGATGTATCGAAATAGCCGCGTCGCACCCGAAACGCAGCGTAAAATCTTCATGCCGGCATTCCCCAAATATGAACGGCTACGAGAGCTCAATTGTGGAGACCTTTTTGAGACAATTTCCACGGGATGACGGTAATACCCTGTCCGGAATGGTGTACCTTGGATACCGTAATTTAGTCTCACCGGATCAGCCGGTCATAACGATGATGTTGTCGAAAAGCGCCGAATACGGTATTCGAGCAGCCCTTTATCTGAGTTCGCTCGAAAACGATGGCTATGTCTCCATCGGTACCATCAGTGAACGCTTGGACATTTCGGCCACATTTCTGACCAAGATTTTTCAGAAACTGACGCATGCCGGTCTCCTGCGATCGTTTCGGGGCCCGCGTGGCGGCGTGGCACTAGCTCGTTCGGCCGAAGAGATCAACCTGTACGATCTTTACGTGGCTATTGAAGGGAGTGCGTTGTTCACCAAATGTGTGCTTGGCTTACCGGGGTGCGGGGAGCGGGAGCCCTGTCCAATGCACGCTGAATGGGCCGATGTGCGTGGCGAACTTCTGGCCATGTTCACCGGTCAGACCCTCAGTGAACTCAGGGAGGGAATTCGGCAGCGACGCTTTCGTCTCTCCGAGACCCCGCTCGATCCCGGCGCCTGACCAAGTCTTTGACTCCGCCATTCATGTCCACATCTATTTTTCCAGACATTCCGGTGGAACTCGGCGGCTCGCGTTCGTACGACATCGTGTTTCGCCCAATAGATCGTATCTCGCGCACGCTCGAAGAGGCCTGCCTCGGCCCCCGCCGGTGTCTCGTGGTGACGGATGAGACCGTCGCTACGCTCCATCTGAACGCACTCCTAGCACCGCTAAAGACTGATGGGTGGCGCCCGAAGGAGATCATCCTGCCCCCCGGAGAGAGGACGAAAGCACCCGAGCATCTGGCAGACCTCTACGAGCAAGCTCTCGGCGCGGGTATCGACCGGAAGACCCCCGTGCTGGCGTTTGGCGGAGGCGTCGTGGTCGACCTCGCCGGTTATGCTGCCGCAACCCTGTTGCGCGGGCTCCCCTTCGTACAGGTGCCGACCACGCTTATCGCACAGGTCGATAGCGCCATCGGCGGAAAGACCGGACTCAACCACCACCTCGGGAAAAACCTGATCGGGGCCTTCCACCAACCCCGGTGCGTCTATACCGATCTCTCACTTTTACAGAGCCTTCCGGAACGCGAATGGATGAGCGGCCTCGCTGAAGTCGTCAAGCATGCCCTCATCGCTGATGAAACCTTCTTCGGTTTCCTCTCGGAGCAATGGGACCATATTCTGGCACGTGAACCGGCTACCGTCGGTGAGATGGTGCATCGTGCGGCTTCTATCAAGGCCGCTGTGGTGGCGGAAGATGAGCGGGAACAAGGGGGGCGGGCCATCCTCAACTTTGGCCATACGTTCGGCCACGCCATCGAGAACGTGGCGGGGTACGGACGTTTTACGCATGGCGAGGCTGTTGCGCTCGGCATGCGGGCCGCTGTGCATCTCTCCGCGCGATTCACGCCGAATCTACCTGCCACATGCATCGACCGGCTACTCCGGCGTATTCCCGTGGCCGGAGTCATCGACGATCTCCCTGTAGGTACATTGATACGCGCTATGCAATCGGACAAGAAGGTCGATGCCGGGACACTCCGGTTTGTGTTGCTCAGCCGGTTGGGAGAAGCCGTCGTCAGGCAGGACATTGCGGCGCGGGAGGTGGAGGATGCGTGGCGGGCGATCCGAGCGTGAGCGAACGCCACGCATTCGCGACGGAAGGACCGGTGAAATTTGGGCGCGCATGCGTGCATATCGGCACTTCGGAACGTTTTTTTCGTTTGACTGACTTTCATTCCATTTTTCTTCATCCTCTCCACCTATCTCGCGGTACCCATAACCTCGGGTATGCCCTGTAAATGCGGCGCTCTGCCGCCTACAACTTGTGCCCCTTCGCGTCATCCTCTATATCCATCGCACGTCGATCCGGATCGTATTGTTCACGATTCTGTTCGCCACTGTCGTCTTCTTTGCCTTAACGCGGACGGAAGTAGGACGTAACGGTTTACGCATCGAATTGGAACGACGATTTGATGCCACCTTCGAGGGACGCTTAGCTATCGGGCAACTGAACGGCAACCTCGTAAACACGTTATATGCCCGCGATGTGCGCATCTTCGATCCCGATGGACGGATAATGCTGTCAGTCGATTCCGTAATCGTCTCACCGGACTGGAAACAGCTTTTTACTCGTGAAATATCGCTTGGTGGGCTCACGCTGATCCGACCGCGGATGAATTTACTCAACGATGAGAATGGCTTCTGGAACGTGGGGCGTGCTTTCCAAAAACGCAATCCGGATTCAACGCAGTCTACGCCGTGGGCCATCTCATCGACCGACTTAAGACTGAGTGACGGCGCAATTGCCACCGCCAATATTGGTCCGCTCCCCGAGCCAATTCGGCGTGGCGACGTTTTTAATTTTGTCGAAGCACGCATTGACAGCATTTCGCTTTCGGCAACCATAGACTGGCAACGAGAAGTCAGGCAGGTGGATCTGATCGATCTCTCTGCCTCACTTGTAGATCCGAAGTACAGGTTGGAGAAGGTTCAGGGACAACTGATTTTTGATGGTACTCGATTGTCTGTTCCTCAATTTTGGCTCAATACAGGTTCCTCATTCGTTGCCATGAACGGGTACGTCAATCAATTTGATGACTTCCTGCGCGGTTTCTTCGACGGCGTCGGAATAGATCTCACTCTGGATCAGAGCCGGATAGATTTTGGCGAGTTGCGTCGACTTTTACCAAGTTTACCCGTGGCTGATGAAGTACGCACTTCTGCCCACGTCTATGGACCGTTGTCTTCACTTGTTGTGGAATCGCTTAAAATGGAGCGCGGCGCTACACGGATCTCGGGCGAAGGTACTTTGCTTGGCTTCCCGGATTCCCTTGATTTAGAAGTGGCATTTCGTGACAACGTGATCGCCACACCGGATCTCCGGACGATCTTCCCCGAGGTTGCTGTACTAAAGGCTTTTAATGTAGATACGCTCCATGCAGATGTGTTCGCAAAGGGAGTCATTCATCGCGATGCCGCGGACCGTCAGCCTCAATTCGACGTTTCGACCGAACTAAATCTGACAAGCCCATTCGGAAACCTTTCCGGGAACGTCAATCTTAAGCGAGAGAATAGTGCCGGCCTTCAGTATCGAGGCGAATTGGTGTCGGATGAGCTAAATCTGGGCGCAGTGGTTCAGGACGAAACCTGGCGAAGTGCGTTAACCGGGAAGCTTTCATTTGATGGAAGGGGTCAGACAGCCGACAGTCTCAATGGCGCCGTTCACCTTCGGCTGGGCGTTTCGGCCCTTGCCGGCCGTTCGATTGATTCGTTGTCCGCAGACTTCAATATCAACCGGATGCTTGTAAGTGGCCGTCTGACCGGTATTGTCGGTGGCGGCTCGATGCAGGTAGAATGGGGGCTGGACGCGGCAAATGAGATGCCGACCTACCAGATGATTACCTCTTTGCATCGATTTGATATTGGCCCTCTCATACGCAATGATACCATGGAAACCCGGCTCAATGGGCGATTGGTACTCTCCGGGCGTGGCTATTCCGATCCCAATTTGCAGGGCAAATTATCGATGGAATTGGATTCGTCGACAGTGCGGTACGGAAACATTAATCGTACGGTCCTACCGCAGAAAATGAGCCTGGCGTTAGCTCCACGTTTCGGTGACGGCTCCCGTCTGTCCATCGATGGCGATGCCGGGACATTGCGTATTTTGGGGGATGTGCCGGTCAGCCCAATTTTGATGTTGTCGACGTTATGGCAGTCGGCATTTTTGTCTACGGTCGCGCATGTCATGGACAAACGGTATCCGCCACAACCTGCGTTAGCCGGCGGGGGGAGCGCCCCGCCGTCACAGGTCGATATGGTCAATGGGGATGCACAACCGCCAGACCTTTTCGAGCGACGGGAACAGGTCCGGACTGCTTTCGCGGCTGCCGGTGTCGGCCGGGAAATTATACTGGATGTGCAAACGCGTCTCATTCGGCCAGAACTCCTCATCGCTTTTTTTCCGGGAGCGCCAGAATTTCGGACTGATCTACAGAGTCATCTCCGATTGGTTGCCGGTCCCGATAGTATGCGAGCGAGTGCGACTATATTTGGTGACTCACTCCGTCTTGGCCCCGTATATGCCGATTCTCTTACGATCAAGTTGCGGGCTGCCGCCGATCTCAACCGTCCGCTCGAACGAACGCTCGTGGCATCGCTAGATATCTCTGCGGATTCCGCACATTTCGGACAGAGTTTGCGTATCCCCAAGCTCCGTTTCAGCTATTTGGAGCGGCACGGGACCATCACGATGACCACCTTGAAAGGAGGGCGGCTCGGTCCACTGCGTATCGGGGCAGGTATTGACATTTTACCCGACCGCAATCGGGTAACTATCGACAGCCTCTTCGCTGCTTTTGGACATTATGCATGGACGACGCCCGGCCGGCCGGCCATCGATTTTTACCGCTCTGCGGTTGTAGTCCCAGATCTTTTGTTCCAGAGCCGTAGCCCGATTCAAGATGAAAATCAACAATTCAGAATACGCGGTAAGTACTCGACTGAACCAAGCGACACGCTGTATCTGGATACGCGCCGCGTCGCCCTTCGCGAATTCACCGATTTCGTCGACTTCAAGCCGCATCTTGGTGGACTTTTTAATAGTCGGGTAGCGCTCACTGGTGGTGGGCGCAGTCCGAAATTGACAGGCAATATCAATGTTTCAGCGTTGTCTCTTGATCAGTATATCCTCGGCGACGTAGATGTGGAAAGCCGTTTTGTGCCGGGTCGACCCGACGTGAACCTTCGTCTCGAACTTCGGCCCACAGTAGCGCCGGATACCGCCTTTGTCTACGGCACGACCTTGCCCGCCTTCGTAAAGGAGAACCGGCTTGGCATCGACGGATTCTTCCGTTTGCCGCGTAGGAGCGCAACGGGCGTCGTACTTGATCCCGGAGCATGGAACTTGAACATGACGGTAGGTCGGGCGGATCTCTTCTTTATGAAAATTCTCATCGGTGCCCTCGACCATGCGCGCGGCAAAGCCGTAGGTAAGGGGTCTATCTCGGGTACTTTTGGGAAGCCCATCTTTAATGCCCAACTAAAGATATCCGACGGACACTTCGAAGTACCCGACCTCGATATTCAGTATGCAGTCGACGGCGATGTTCGGGTGGATGCCAAGGCCATTCACATCGATCGTGCCCATCTGGTAGACCCAACAGGCGGTGAGGGCGTCGTGTCCGGTCCGATTTTGTTCAACGACTATAAGAACTTCTCTTTTGACCTCCACGGGCAATTCGACCGACTACAAATCATTGACGTGGACCGCTCGGACGTGCTCCCTTTTTATGGTCATATATGGGCGTCTGGGGAAGCGCAATTGACGGGACCGATCTACAATGCGCAATTAAGAACGACAAATGCCCGGACCACGCCGGAAAGCGAGATTTTCGTCCCGGTGGAGGAAAGCAGGGGCGCCTCGGATGAGAGCTTCATTATTTTCGCAGATTCCACGGGCAAACTGCCCAATATTCAAAAACGAACGCGCCGCTCAAATGTACTGGCAAGCCGCCCGGTTGGGGAACGTCGGTTTCTGGATGGCGTCGACCTCAACATCGACTTTTTCGCTTCGCCCGGATCCACGATTCATCTGGTCATCGATCCCCTGCTCGGCGACGTTATCAATGCAGTCGGTACTGGTCGTATTCAGATACAGCGAACGAACGGTGAGTTTTTTACGTACGGTAAACTCGAAGTAAACAGTGGTGATTACCTGTTTACAGCGGGCGAGGTATTTGTGCGTCGGTTCTTGATAGAAGACGGCGGTGATATCACGTGGGACGGGGATCCCATCAATGCGCAGTTAAACATCCCTGCTTCATATCGGACGCGGGCTTCACGTGCAGGTCTGCCGTCGTTTGGAGGCAACAGCCAGTCGCTCATCCCGCTCATTGTGAAGCTACAAATCTCGGGGCGGGTCGTGGCGCCGGAGGTTAACCTCAGCCTTGCCATTGACCAGACCCAGCAAAACCGGTTGGGGGATTATCAGGGCATCGAAGCCATACTTAATCAGCCCGAACGGTCCACTGAATATGCGACGAGCGTCTTGCTTACCAACTCCTTCCGCCTGACCACCAACAACATTGGGTCGGGCTCCGGCGGGCAATTAGCCTTCACCAGTGTCTCGCAACTGGTCTCGTCGCAACTCAATCGTTTTTTGAACCAGACGCTTCCAAATGTCGACTTCACATTTGGCTTACAGGGGGAAAATGCTCAGGATCTCGATGTGACGTACGGGGTTGCTCTCCGTTTGCTGGATGAGAAATTGATCATCCGGGGCGAAGGTGTCTATCAGGGATCTCGCACGAGCACGAGTGCCGCCAATTCGGGCAGTCAAAGCCTTCAGGGAGAATTTGTCGTCGAGGTAAAACTGAGCCCGGCTGTCTCTGTCGAGGTTTTCTATCGAAGAGAAGGGGACGTGCTCGCCGAGAATGCGGCACTCACCAATACGACAGGCGCCGGGCTATCGTATCAAACCGAGTTTTCAACGTGGGGCGGCTTTTTTCACAAAGTCTTTGGCTGGATCACACCGGACAAAAAGCCCGACATGGAAGAGCCGGAAGACCGAGTCGCAGGCACGACGGACAACTAAAATTCATGATACCGCACGCTTTTTTTTCGGCGCTACTTTTTTTCATCTGCGCGCCATTCAATTCGGAGGGCGCAATCTTTCAAGAACATCATTGACAAAGAAAACGAAATCGTACGCGGCCATCCGGAAGGAAGTGCTCGCGTTGTTGAAGAACAACGGCCAAAAAGTGTATCGCCCAAAAGAGATTGCGAAGCACTTGGGCTATACACACAACAAAGATTATCGTCTTTTTCGAGAGGTATTGACTGAACTGGAGGATCGCCGCCTCGTGAACCGCGTGAAGGGCAATCGGTTTACGATGAAGCCGCGCGCCACCCGGCTCGAAGGCACGCTCACGGTCAACCCGAAAGGCTTCGGCTTCGTGAGGGTAGAAGGCTTTTCGGAGGACTTTTTTGTACGCGGGCACAATCTGGGCACCGCGCTCGACGGGGACCGGGTCCTCATCGGGCGAGCGGCGTCGTCGCGGCGAGACGGGCGGGCGGAGGCGGAGGTGCTCAAGGTGTTGGAGCGGAGCCGAAAGCGCGCCGTCGGCACGTTCCGAAAAGTCGGCAACTTTGGGCTGGTCATGCCGGATGATCTCCGTCTCACCCATGACGTTTATGTGCCCCGGGAAGCCTTCCACGGCGCAAAGGACGGGGACAAGGTGGAGGTATCAATCGTGCTGTTCAAGAATGCCCACGCCCGGCCTGAAGGGAAGGTGCTGTCGATCCTCGGCAAGGCAACGGACCCGGCCGTACAAGTGCTCGCGCTGGCGATGAGCATGGATGTGCGGGCGGGCTTCCCGGACGACGTCATCGCCGAAGCCGAAGCCATCACCGCGTCTGTCGACTCGGACGAAATCGCACGCCGACTGGACCTTCGTGCTACGCCAACCTTCACTATCGACCCGGACGATGCGAAAGATTTCGACGACGCCATCCACGTGCGCGAACTCGCCGGCGGGAATGTCGAGGTGGGGGTGCACATCGCCGATGTGAGCCATTTCGTGTGCCCTGGCACGGCCCTCGACGGCGAAGCCTACGAACGGGGCACGAGCGTCTACCTCGTCGACCGCGTGATCCCGATGCTCCCGGAACGGCTTTCGAATGAAGTGTGCTCCCTCCGGCCGGACGAGGACAAATTGACCTTTTCGTGCATCATGGAGGTTACGCCGGAAGGTGAGGTAGCCCGGTACGACCTCTGCGAAACCGTCATCCGGTCGCATCATCGTTTCACGTACGCCGATGCGCAGGCCCTCCTTGATGAAGAGACGGCCGATCATGCGAGGGCTGCGGATGTCCGCCTTGCCGCAAAGGTCGCCCACGTGCTCACCAAGAAGCGCATGGCCTCCGGCGCCATCGACTTCGACCTACCGGAAATCAAGGTTATCCTCGACAAGGACGGGCGCCCGGAACGGATCGTCAAAAAAGAGCGCAAGGAGGCCAATCGGCTTATCGAGGAATTGATGCTTCTCGCCAACCGCACGGTGGCGGCGCACATCGGCAAACGCAAAGGACCACTGCCGTTTGTTTACCGAATCCATGACGACCCCGACCCCGAAAAAATATCGCGGATGGCTGAATTTATCCGCGCCTTTGGTCATCGTCTGAAACTCAAGGAGGGGCGCGTGACTTCGGAACAGCTCAATCAATTACTTCACGACATCAAGGGCAAGCCGGAGGAGCCGGTCATCGAGAATGCCACACTTCGGGCCATGGCAAAAGCCCGGTATTCCACCAAAAACATCGGGCACTTCGGGCTGTCATTTTCCCATTATACCCATTTCACGAGCCCCATCCGTCGGTATCCCGACCTTATGGTCCATCGGCTTCTGAAGGCGTATGAGGGCGGTGCGAAAAACGCAGACGCCGAAGAACTCGAAAAGAAGTGTGACTATGCCTCGGCGCGCGAACGGGCGGCCATTGGCGCTGAGCGGGAATCGGTCAAACTCAAACAGGTTGAGTACGTGGCCGGGCACCTCGGCGAGCAATTCTCCGGTGTCGTGAGCGGTGTGACGCACTTCGGGCTTTTCGTAGAACTGAGTGATTTGCTGGTCGAGGGCATGATCCACGTTCGGGATATGGGGGACGATTATTATGAATACGATGAGCAACAGTATACGCTTCGAGGGGTCGAGACGGGGCGGGCTTACAGGCTGGGAAATGTGGTACAGGTCGTCGTTGCACGGGCCGATGTGGATGCGCGTGAAGTGGACTTTCTCTTCGCCTGAGTGCGTCGAGCATTACATTCTATAGTATTTTGATGCGGTATACGAGGGCACCGGCATTGCCACCGTCACTGCGGAATTGTAGTTTCACGTCATGGCCAGACAGCGTATCGCAGTTATAGGAGGCGTTGCCTCGGGGCCGGCCGCCGCCGCGCAGGCGCATCGGGCCGACCCGGAGGCCGACGTGGTGCTCTTCGAACAGGGGCCCCACATCTCGTATGGTGCGTGCGAGATGCCCTATTTTGTCGCCGGCGAAATTGAACGGGCGGAGACGCTTGTAATGCTCTCACCGGAGCAATTCGAGAAGACGCGGGGCGGCAAAGTGAAGGTGGGACACCGGGTCATCGGCCTCGACCCGGCACGAAACCGGCTAACGGTTGAAAACCTGGATTCCGGCGGCGTGTCCACGCACCGGTTCGACAAGTTTATTCTCGCCCTCGGTGCCCGGCCGAAGATGCCGGACATTGACGAGATGGATGCGGTGAATGTTTTTGCGATGCGCACCCTCGAAGATGCGGTCGGAATCAAAGCCTATCTCGCGGACTACGACGTGAAGCATGTCGTCGTACTCGGAGGTGGGTATGTTGGCGTCGAGATGGCTGAAGCCATCCGTGCCCGGCAGATCCGTGTGACGATCCTCGAGCCCGGCCCGGGACTCTTACATACATATCTCGACAGCGATCTCCGCCCCCTAGTGGATGCCGTTGTGCAGCGCCACGGCGTGATCGTTCGGCACGAACGGGCCATTGCGCTTGAGCACCATCCCGGCGGGACGGTCGTCTCTACCGACCGCGGCGAACGCATCGGATGTCAGATGGTGCTTGTCACGATGGGCACAGTTCCGAATACAGAATTGGCCACGCAAGCCCGGATCCGTAGCGGCCTGACGGGTGCGCTCGCTGTCGATGATCAGATGCGCACCAACCTGCCCAACGTGTGGGCCTGTGGCGACTGTGTGGAGGTCGAACGTATCATAGACCACAAGAAGATCTATCTCCCGCTGGCGCCGGCCGCATTTCGGACAGCCCGCGTCGCAGGGCAGAATGCGGGACGGCGTGGAAGGGGCATTCCCGCGCGTTTTCCCGGCGTCACGGGGGCATCGGCCGTTAAAGTGTTTGAACTCGAAGTGGCCACCGTCGGGCTCAAGCTCGATGAAGCGACGGCGGCCGGTTTCGATGCCTTCGCCACTATTGTCCGGCACTGGTCGCGCGTGTCGTTCTATCCCGGCGCACGCCCGCTCCATGTGCGGCTCATCGCCGAGCGAAGGCGCGGGCGACTGCTCGGGGCCGAACTCGTGGGGGAGGAGGGAGCGGCCCTCCGTGCCGATGTGCTGGTGCCGCTCATCCGCGAAGGTGCCACGGTTCATGCCCTCCGTGATCTCGATCTCATCTATACGCCGCCCTTCGCACCCGCCCTCGACCCGCTCATCGTCGCGGCGGCAAAGGCGGTGAAATGGGTGAAGGCATGATACCAAATCCGGTAGAAGTGTTAAGGTTTGGCAATGCTGTTGCGTATTACGTATAGAAGGTGCCCTCACGCAATACGAAACACGTTTTCCTCAAACAACAACAGCGCAACCGCAGTTAGAATGAGGGGTATCGACCTGGCACCTCGACGCCGGTACACGATTCTAACGTGCGTTGAGATGACCCATCTGGACAAAAAAGCCTCCGAGGATTTCAAAACCTCAAAGGCTAAGATTGGCTATACCGTCATGTCCTTCCCATATGAAATGAACGGTATTCCGGGTAAACGAGATCTCAGTTATTGAGTGCGCCGCTTTGTATCCACAAGCGAATCGACTCAATTTGTTCGCTTGAGAGCGGCGTGCGGCCGAGTGGCATCCGTCCCCCTGCGATGCCGGCGGCGCCCGTGATCTTCATGATGATGTAGCTGTTAGCCGGGTCTCCGGGAGCCACACGGAGAACGCCTTGCTTTTCCTGACTCTGCACGCCGACGAGGTTGTTGTAGGCCAGGCCGGCCGTCAGATTCAGACCCTGTGGCGGAAACGTGCCGGTATGGCAGCCCGAGAGCGCACAACTCTTGCTGAATATGTTGTCCTGAAGTTGCGTGAAGGTGGGGCCGTTTGCGCCCGACGGCTCCGGTTCCACAAGCCCGGCGTGTTCGCAACCCATGCTGAGCGTAGCCAGCAAGAGCCCGAGGCAGATCGATTGGTAAAATCTTGGTGTATGTATGCCCAGCAAAGTCATAGTCGGTGGCGAGTTTGAATGCGATGGAGAGAAAAAAATGCGCGTGCGACGGTCAGAAATTGAGGATGCGATAAATGTTGAAGCCCAGACGCATGTCACCGCCCTGAATATCGAGGTCGCCGCCATTCAGATACTGGTCGCTGGCGATGCCCACCGAGTTGGTGACGATGATCTGGAAGATGTGCCCGCTGGTGGCAAACTCGATGCCGCCGCCCCAACTGTCAAATCGGTTGTCGTTGCCGAAAGTCGTTGTCCGGACATAGCCCGATACGATAGGCACCCATTCGGCAAGGAGCGACATGTGGCCGTGTACCCGCCACCGGCCACTCAGACCAACCGTGAACAGCGCTTTGTCACCGTTCTTTTCACTTGACGGGTTGAAAGTAATACCCGGGACCACGCTCACGCCAATGCCGTCAGACACTTCACGCGCCACAATTAACTGGCTAGTGAATTTGAAATTCGATTGGTCGTATCGACCGCCGAGCGTCGGTCCCTCCGAGATCCAGTTCAAGGCACCATGTACGGCGATATCGACCGGACTTCCGCCCCGAAGGGATTGCCGGGTGATGCCATATTTGGCCTGTAACTCCACGTCGTCGGCGGCATTGCTCCGGCCGAGGGTCAGTAGGAGGTCGTCCGTAACGGCATAGCCGAGGCTTAAAAAAATGATGCCGCTACCGTCAAGTCCGTAAAATGCATCATACCCGTCTCCGATTTTAGGATTGAAACGGTGGCTGATCCGAAACAGGAAGCTCCCGGCCGGGAGCATTCGCGTCGTCGGCGTATTGACGGCTTGCCATCCGGCAAAGGGAAGCGGCTCCGACACCGGGGCAGCCTGTTGCCGGGCTTCGCTCACGTCGGAGATGCTCCGGATCCAAGCTTCGAGCGTCTGGACTTCTTCCGGGGAGAGCTTCTCGCCAATCAACGGCATTTGGACGCCAGTGATGCGTGGGTCGCCCTTGACCTTCATGAGCAAGTAGCTGCTGTCCGGCTTCCCGGGGTGGATGCGCATCAATCCGGGCTGCTCTTTGCTAGGCACGTGGACCGTGTTAGAAAAAAACCGATCGGCAGAGAGGTCCATGTCCTGTTGTGGGATCGGAGCCGCATGGCAGCCGGGCTGGGCACAGGATCGGCTGAATATGGCGACGGCACGTGCCTCCAGGTCTTTCTCGCCGAGGGCCTTCAGATCCTGGGCATTGGTACGGGAGGCTCCACATAGCAGAAGCGCAAAGAGCAGACAAAAGCTGCCCGCGCGCTGCAAATCAAGGCCTTCATCACGTGGCTGCATGTTCAATTGCATAGTTTTTTTGAGTCGGTGGATAACGGGGCTGGGTTTAAGGAGATAGCTACTTGACCAGGACATTTACCGCAAAAACCGGATTGTTGCCATCGGTGGCGTCCGGATCGGATTCCGGCTGTGTGTTTCCGGAGGCATCGGTTGCTCTCACAGAAATCGTATGCTCGCCGGACGCGGCCTTCCACCAATAATCCCAGAGGGCCCAAACACCCCGATATGGGTAGGTGAACCGTTTGGGGTCTTGTTGTTGAAGTGCAAGCGCAAGGTTGGGGTCGGTGGAATCGATCTCGCTGAGGGGCATCAGTCTGGCTTCCACAAATGCGCCGCCGTCAATTGCGACTTCGACGCGCTGAATACCGGCATAGCCGCTCAATGCAAAGCCGGAGATGCGCGTCGTGCCGGAATCGATCTGCGCTCCCCGTAATATATTGGTGGGTTTGTTGACGACGCGTATCACACCGTCGTCGGTGAAGCCGAGCGCGTTTTGGTACGTGCCGAAGACGCTGTCATCGTCCGTGGCTTCGATGCGCTCGATCCACTTGATGCTTTTGTGGCCGTAGTGGCCGGGGACGAGCAGACGGACCGGGGCACCGTGGGCGGGTGTCAGGGGTTGGCCGTTCATGTCGTAAACGAGCATCGGCTCGATGAGGTCGTCAGGGCGGTCGCCGTAGAGTTTGTCGAGGGTGAGGTTGTCGGTGAAGCCGTCGGCGCCGTAGATCCGGAGGCGCCGAACGCGGTCCGGATTCAGCCCGGCGCGGTCGAGGAACACTCGCAGCGGAATGCCGGTCCATGCGGCCGTGCCGACGAGGCCCGGCACGTTGTTGGCATCGATGCAGCGAAGCGTGGCCAGGACCGTTTGTGGTTCCTCCGTTGCGAGGTCGGAAAGATTGAGCGAAAAGGGATTCCCAACGAGCCCGTCGATCCGCAAATGCCAGTCGTCCCGAGAGATAGTGGGCGCGCCTTGCCAGTTGGCCACACCGGCGTTGGCGCCGAACTGGACGTAAAACTCGTCGTTGGGCGTCAGGAATGGAATATCGACTCCCTCGATAACCGGAGCAAAGGCGTTGTCCTCACATCCGACCAGCGGGAGGAACGTCAGCCCCACGGCCAGACGCCCGAGGTTTCCGAGAAACGTACGACGTGAGGATTTCTGATAGTCCATGTCGGCTCTATTATGCGGCATCGTCGAGGGCTGCTAAAATATGGACGAACGAAATTCAACGCCAACGAACAGGTCACGCGACGCAAGCGTATTTCGCCCCGTTGGGGTCACGAAATACTGGACATTGAGGCCAAACCGAGCCAGATGCTTCATGCCTGCGATACGGAATGGATAGATCGCCAACCCGCCACCAACCTTCAGAAAGCGCTGGCGCGTCGGGATCGGATTAACGGCAGAGAATCCTGTCGTCGGCAGGTGGAGTGACCAGGCGCCACCCGCCAGTGCCTGCACAAGCAGGCCGCCACCGAAGGGCGTCAATCCGGCTTCGATTCGGTAGACCCATTCGTCGCCGAAGCTTGGGCGGGCGTCGGTGATACAACTGACGTCGCGCCCGGGCTGGCATTTCACAGCGTCGGAAAAGGCATACATCGACGACCGATAGCGATAGCCGGCGCCGGCCTGAGCATAGGCCGGAAAAGGCCAGAAACTATGCCCCACACTGATCAGAGCCTCCACGTCCACCTGCCCGGAGCCGGCGCTTGGGGCATAGTTCCGCGTGTATCCGGCCGGCACGCCAACGGTGAAGTTTAAGGCTGCAGCGTTGCGGGAGGCGGTTCTTCCGAACAGAGGCAACAGCGCGATCCGAACGCCGAGAGAGACCGTCCCGACGGCAAATGTGCGGAAACGGAACGACTGGTCTCGAATGAACAGGCGTTTGTATGGTAGCGACAGGGTCATCGAAAGATTATCCGACAGCCCTACTTCGGCGTACAGGTAGAGGCTGCGATCCCGAAAAGTGTTGCCCTCCAAACCGTCGATGAAGTCCGTGGTACGTCCGTAAAAGGTATACTGACGGGCCGCGTCAGTTTTGCTGTAGAATAGTTTGACATAGGCCTCGCCCTTCGGCATCGTCCAGGCCTGTGCTGTGGAAGCACGGGGGCCGCAAAAGAGCAGTAAACCGCCTGCCAGCAGCGAGAAAGCTCTGATTTTCAGGTGATCGATATGAGGGGCTAAGGTCCTTGACATGCGTCAGTACGGATCCCGGACTCTCTTGATTTGATGATTAAACGTATCGGCGATATACAGCGTCCGGTTGTTCTCATCAAAGAAGATTCCCATGGGTCCATTTAGCATGGCGGATTCCGCAGGGGTACCGTCGGGAGAGTTTCCCGGCACGCCGGTTCCTGCGACGGTGACGATTGTTCCGAAAGCATCGACTTCGCGAATGACATGGTTGCCTGCATCGGCGATGTACATGCGGTGGTCCTCCGTGAAGATCACATCAGTGGGCCCGTTAAGCTTTGCCAGCCGGGCCGAGCCACCGTCGCCCGAATACCCGGCCTCGCCGGTACCGGCAATGGTAGAAATGACCCCCGTGAAGAAGTTGTATCGGCGGATCCGATTGTTTTCGGTGTCGGCGATATAGAGCACCCAATCGTGGGTATTCATCGAGAGCTTGCCGCCCGGGATGGGATCCTGGCCGGAGGGAAAATGAAATTGCGCCGTATCGGCCCGGCCATCGAGGTAGCCCTCCGTGCTTCCGGCAAGCGTGGATATCATCCCCTGGAGATCTATTTTGCGAATCCGCTGATTGTTCTGGTCGCTGATGTACAGGTTGCCGTCCGGGTCGTAGACGACGCTGCTGGGTAAGTCGAATTGCGCCTGGCTTGCCGATCCGCCGTCCCCGCCAAAGCCGGAACCGGTGCCAAAAGTCGCCGTGACCGCCATCGTCTCCGGATCGATCTTGTAGACACGGGCATTCTTCCAGTCGGCCAGATATAAATTGCCGTCGAGGCCGATCGTCAAACCCGTAGGCTCGTTCAGATCCAGGGCCGCTGCTCCTTCGCCGTTTCCCGACGATCCTGTCCCGATTACCGTCGTGATGATGCCGTCGCGGTCAATCTTCCGGATGCGGTTGTTAAGGCGGTCCGCCACATAGATATCGCCGGTCGGCGCGAGGGTGAGTGGCGCCATGGCCACATCGACGGGTCCGTTCAGATGGGCCTCAAGCGCGGGGCCGCCATCGCCGTCGTCTCCCTCCTCCCCCGCTATGCCGGAGACGGTACAGAGGATGCCGTCACCTTCGCAGCCGGGAGGTTTGGGTTCGGAACTGTTCTTCGAGGCGTTAAGGTCCGCAAAGTCCGGTGTAAAATCACAACCGGCGCTGCCCACGAAGAGCAGGCATGCGACGATGATCGCGTATTTGGGGTATTGCATCAGGTCCTCTCAAGGAACCGTTTTGAGAGCGGTGCGGCGCTCTCATCCGGCCACGAATCGACACATCCGAAAGCGCAGGCCGGGTCCGCGTGTGGCGACGCGGACCCGGCTGCCGATGAATCACTCATCGTCGAGTTCGACCTTCTTGACCTGCTGGTTGAACGTGTCGGCGATGTAGAGCGTGTGGTGGGCATCGTCGTATGTCACACCCATCGGCTTGGTGAGTTTTGCCTGAAGCGCCGGCGTAGCGTCCGGTGAAAAGCCAGCTTCGCCGGTACCGACAACGGTGACAATGGTCCCATCAGACTCAATTTTCCGAATAACGTTATTCCCGGAATCCGCAATATAGAGTTCGTTTTCGTGGGTAAAGACGATGTCGCGCGGATCGTTCAGTTGTGCAGATGTGGCCGGGCCGCCATCGCCGGCGTACCCAGCGACGCCTGTTCCGGCAACGGTCGTCACTTCACGCGTGGCCAGGTTGATCTTGCGAATACGGTTGTTGAACGTGTCTGCCATATACAGGAACGCGCCATCTTGGTCGAGCTCAATGCGCCCACCGGGACCAGCATCGGGGCCCTTGGGAAGATTAAACATGGCTTCCTCTCCGATACCGTCGGCAAAGCCCTGGGTGCCATTGCCGACCAGCGTGGTAACGATGCCTTGATCGTCCACTACACGGATGCGTTGGTTGCCCTGATCGGAGATGTACATCTTGCCGTCGAACCCAAAGACGACGCTGACCGGGAGGTCAAACTTGGCCTGACTTACCGGACCACCGTCTCCGAAAAAGCCCTGCGTCGTACCATAAGGAGCCGTTGTATACCCTGTCTGTGGGTCGATGACCTTTACCTTCCAGTTGTGCCAGGCAGCGAGATAAAACATCCCGTCGGGGCCGATGGTGAGGCCGGTGGGGTGGTTCAGGTTAATCTCGGAGGCCGGTCGGTCATACGTGTCGCCGAGATTCCCGGAGCCAATTATTCGCGAAATGATACCGTTTGCATCGATCTGGCGAACGCAGTGATTATTCCAGTCAACAACATATACGACGCCGTTGGCAGCAAGCGTGACATCCATCGGCCAGTAATGATAGGCGCTCAGGGCCGGGCCCCCGTTCCCGCCGCCGCCAAGCTCGCCGGCAGTCCCCGACACGTTGCACAACACGCCGTTGCCGCCACAGGCGGTCGGAGTTGGGTCTGGTGTGGGAGTGGGAGCGGGTTGTGTTTCCAGTGCGGCACTATCGCAGCCCGCAATCACGAGAAACAGGACAAGAATCAGGGAAAACCGACCATCCGAACGCATCAATGCGGTGGTGTGTATATTCATTTCATTCCTCTCGAATCGATAAAAAAAAGGCGGTGACGACGTATTTGATCGTTGAAATTGCTTTTTCTGAGGACCAGAATTGGTGATAATACCTCTCAGAATCCGGAATCGTAGCTACGTATATTATACGATGAGTTTGAACGTTTTTTCAGTTTCAAACTCATCGTATCAACGATGTTACAAGATTGAAACAACGTCGTTGCAAGTAGAAGACAGGTATGCCGAAGATGTAACTAACGATCGGTCTTCATTCTACGTGCGCAAGTGTCCGTCGCCCAAGACACAAACGTTCAGACGACCAGTGTATCGGTACTTCAGTTTGATTTTGTATGCAAATTATTAATCGTTACAAGATTTTGTCTGGTTTGGATCTGTGATGGATTAGAAAAGGGCGGTTCGCCGGTGTGTGTAGAAGCCTACTACGGATGTCGTATGGGCTATCACCCCGGCGAACCTTCGCCCTCGACCCCCTCATTGTTGCGGCAGCAAACGCGGAAAAAGGGGTGCGGGCATAACTAGTGCACGCCCTTCAACCGCATCAAGCCAACCGGCTTGTAAGGATCTTGTAACGTATCACATGTCGGGCATATCGCCAATAAGCCCTAGTCGCATTACTATGTGAGAAGACCGTGGCCCTGCTCCGACTCGGTCGAGTCGTCAAGTCTTTTGCAAGAGCGGCGTTTTCGCGAGAACAGCCGCTGAACATAAACACCTTTCGGGTGGTTCGGGGGCTACAATACGATAGTCTCATCACACACTCATGCGATTGCCCTTCGAAGTCCGTATCGGTTTATTCTTCCTTGATTTTCAACGTGTTTGAATAATAATTGATACGAGAGAGGTAGACAAAATGGCCGGAATGGAGTGCTCACCCCCAGAGGATCCTTTTTTCCGAGTTGAACCAGCGTCGAATCACGAAAACACACGGCGAAAATGGCGTGAGACATGCTTGCATCTCACCCTCCTTTGTGCAATGATAGGATTCATTGTCATTGTTGGCGGCTGCGACAACAGCGACGAGCCCTCGGTGATGGAGCCTACGGTCGTCGAGGATATGGATCCGCGTGTCGAGTTCGACCTTCAGGTACTAGGCGACATTCCGTATCCCCCAGACAACCTACCCCGGCAAGAGCGCATCGCCCTAGGTCGTCTGATTTTCTTTGATCCGATAATCAGTGGCGAAAAAAACGTGGCCTGTGGAACGTGCCACCATCCGGCTTTCGGATTTGCCGACGGCCGTCAGTTTGGTGCGGGCGTAAGTGGGTCGGGACTGGGGCCGAGCCGCATTCTTTCCAAATCGACCGTCACCGGCGACCCCATCGATTTTGAACCCAGGAATAGCCCGACGGTGTGGAATGCAGCCTTCAACGGCGTGCAGAGTGCGATCCCGTCGCACGTAGGTCTTCAATTCATGGACGGACGGGCCAAGGGTCTCGAAGAGCAGGCAAAGGGTCCAATTACGTCCCGCGTGGAGATGAAAGGAGACCCATACACTTCAGAGGTAGCCATGGATAGCGTCGTGGCACGGCTCAGGGCAATTCCCGAATACGTGACCCGATTCCGAGATGCGTTTCCTGATGAAGCTTCTACGATGACAGGCGATGCCATCGTCAACGAGGATACGTACGGCCGTGCAATCGGAGCCTATGAACGGGAACTCGTCACCCGAAATTCGGCTTATGACCGCTATGTGCAGGGAGATGACAATGCCTTAAATGATTTGCAAAAGAAGGGTCTCGAACTCTTCTTTACCAAGGCCAAGTGCGCTTCTTGTCACAACGGCCCAATGTTCAGTGATTATCAATTCGTGGTGCAAGGAGTGCCACAAGAAGGCGGCGGAAAAGCCGTAATTACCGGTGACGATACGGGACGAGAGGAGTTTACCAAGAATCCGGCTGACCGGTATGCCTTCCGGACTCTCACCTTACGTAATATTGAACTTACGGCACCTTATATGCACGATGGCGTGCTCAAAACGCTTGAAGATGTAGTGCGATTCTATAACGATGGCGCTCAGCCGAGGCATCCGCAGATAACTGATGACATGTTGCCTGCAGTTCTGAAAGATCCCCTCGATCTTACCGAGGACGAGATCAAAGCCTTAGTCGCTTTTATGAAGGCCCTTACCGATCACGGAGATGCGTTGCCCGCCTTCATGACGACGGTACCTGCCAAGGTGCCGAGTGGACTGATGCCGGTCTTCGGCGTTAATGGATTGGGTTCGGGAAAGACAACTCATTAGATCGAGATACATTTTTGCGATAGAGTATACGGCCCATCCTTCGATCGGATGGGCCGTTTTTTCAAATGTTCGAGGATGGCCCGTCAGTCCTACAACTCCCCCGCGGTCGTTTATGAGGGTCTGAGACCCTGCTTGAGAGCCAGGGAAACCACTTCGTGTCGTGAATGGACGCTCATCTTCTTATACAAAGTGCGGATATGGGAGCGAACTGTATCCAAACTGATTGACAGTTGTGCAGATATATCCCGGTATGTTAGCCCGTTGACGAGTCCGTGGAGTACTTGCATTTCGCGGCGAGTAAGGTTAAAGTTTTGCTCGGGCGGTTGCAGATCTGTTTTTAATTCCTCAAGGACAAATCTGGCTACGGGACCCGAAAGAGAACTTCCACCGGCATGCACAACACGAACAGCTTGAAGGATTTCCTCGGGCGGCGTGGATTTTATCAAATATCCAGTGGCTCCCGCATGAATGGATTCTAATATTGTATCCGCATCCTCGAACATCGTAAGGACGAGGACGCGCACATCGGGCCATCGCGCTTTGATTTGCCTCGTACAGGCAATGCCGGACAGACCCGGCAGGTTAACATCCATAAGGATGACGGAACCTGGCAGTGGGGGCGCACAAGCCCACGCCGAAAGCGCAGTCTCACAGCACCCATACGATGCAACGCAGGTAACGCCGGGCGAGGCTTCGAACATCCACTCCATGCCCTGACGAAGAGCTTCGTCATCTTCAACAATAATTACTTGAATGTCTTGCGGTGAAAGATTGACCATCCTGTAATCTTTGCGCTGGGTTGGGGCAACTGATTATACTTCAACGACAGGATAGTGGAAATCAACAAAAGGAGTACGAGGATACAATTGGGAAATACTCGTAACGGACAAGCTGCGTGTTTACTATGCGTGGAATAAGGCCCTGGAAACGATTACCATGGCCAGCGGTCCAATCATGCGTGTTCGGAAACATTGGATCCCGGGGAACCATGCGATGCGGCTGGATCATATTAATTCTTGTGGCCACTTGTGGTCTTTCCGTGGCACAATCCACCGCGTCTGATTGGGCATGGAAGCCCATCGTGGAGCAAGACGGCGTGCACGTCTCATATATCTTTTATTCGGAAGCCGACAATCATAACAACGGCGTGGTCATCAAACTATCCAACTGGAACGACTACGACGTGCAGTATCGTTTCAAGGTGATCTTTCGCACCGACAGTGCCGAGCGCGAGGAGCCCGTATCGGGATCGTTAAAAGCGGGAGAAAGCAAGACCGGCGATGCCGACGGGCTGTTCTGGGTGCCCTTCAAAGACGGCCGGGATATCGGCGAAATCGGTCTCCGGGGTTTCAAGATCTCCCACGGCGGAGCGGATGTCTTGCCGTGAGGGCGGAGCGTATAGCGAGACCCTGTAATCAAGCGGCAAAAGGCGTTTACATCACGGGGTGGGGGCCGTACTTTAGCCGTCGTTTGTTTGAACAACCATCAGCCCCCGGTCATGTCTCGTCTTTTCTGCCTCTGCCTCTTCGTTTTTCTGTCCGTGCCGGAAACATTGGCACAGGTTACCGTGCGTCCCGATGCCGCTATCGAGGCGCTTGTGGCACGCGTGAACCCGGATACGCTCGAATCGAATGTGCGGCGGCTGGCTTCCTTCGGCACGCGCCATACGCTCTCCGAAACCGCCTCGGACACCGAAGGCATCGGAGCCGCCCGGCGATGGATCCTTCGTACCCTCGAACGCTATGCCGGTGACGGCCGCATAGAGGTTTCGTTCGATACGTTTACTTATCACGCAGACGGGCGTCGCATCAACCGGGACGTTGTTATGAAGAACGTCATCGCACGCCTTCCGGGCACCGATCCCCATGATAGCCGCATCTTTATCATCAGCGGGCACTATGACAGCCGGGTCTCCGACATCATGAACGCCACCTCGTATTCCCCGGGCGCGAACGATGACGCCAGTGGCACTGCCGCCTCGATGGAGATCGCCCGCGTCCTTGCCCACGAAGCCTTCCCGGCCACGCTCATCATGATGACAGTCCCCGGCGAGGAACAGGGTTTGCTCGGGTCCACGCATTTCGCGGCGCTCGCCGATTCGCTCGGATGGAACGTGGCCGGAATGATCACACTCGACATCGTGGGCAACAGCCGGGGCGGCAATGGAACCCTCGATAATCGCTCGATCCGGCTCTTCTCCGAAGGCGTCCCGGCCGCCGAGGGCGAGCGGGGCGCCCGGATTCGAGCGGCTGTGGGGGGCGAGAACGACAGCCCGGCGCGTGAACTGGCCCGCTATCTCAAGGAAGTCGGAGAACGATATGTGCCTCGGATGAACGTCAGGCTCATCTATCGGCGGGATCGTTTTCTCCGTGGCGGCGACCATACGCCCTTCAGCGCCCGGGGATTCGCGGCCGTCCGCATGACGGAGCCCAACGAAGACTATACCCGCCAACATCAAGACGTTCGCAACGAAGGTGGGATCGCCTATGGCGACGTGCCTGACGCAGTCGACTATGACTACCTCGCCGATGTCACAAGGATCAACCTGGCCGGGCTCGTCAATCTGGCGATGGCACCGCCGGCACCTCGCGACGTCGGCATTTGGGCGCGTGGACTCTCCGTCGATACAAGGCTGTTGTGGAAGGTCCCGGCAGCTGGTGCGGACAGGGTCGCAGGTTACAATATCTACGTTCGCGACACCACGGCATCGTTGTGGGAAACGAAAATATTTGTAGGCAACGTGACAGAATTCACGCTCAAGGGCGTGTCAAAAGATAATCATTTTTTTGCCGTACAGTCTGTGGATTCAGCGGGTCATGAGAGCAGCATTGTGTTTCCGGTTCCTGTCTTCCGGTGATCCTCAAATCCGGGCGAGGGGCCCGTTGTTATTGCTGGTTCATGGGTGTGATTTTTTCGATGGGTATGCGGAATTGCACGATCAGGGGTTTCTTCGTTTCTCCAAGTGCCTTAACATCGAGGCGGCATTTGATGATCTGGAAGCCATGCTTCGGACACGGTATATATCAGATGATAATTGGCAGGGCGTTCCAGTGGCTTGAAAGCCTAGTCCTTCGCGCAATGGTTTATTTTCTTCTAGAACAACTTCATAGATTGAATGGGATTGCTAAATCGTTATGGATTTCTTCTTGTGATCGGGATAGCCTGGTCGTGCGGCGGATCATGGGTACACGCCCAAACCGCCACGTTGCGGGGCTTCGTGACGGCAGTGTCGGACGGACAACCGCTTCCCGGCGTCAATGTGATCGTGACGAATCGCGCGGGCAATCGATATGGTGCGGCCTCCGATAATGACGGATTCTATGCTATTTCAAGGGTGCCAGCTGGTTTCTATCGAGTGCGTGCGACATTTATCGGCTTTGCACCTTTAGAAGATTCATTGTCGCTTGCGTCCGGGCAAATTTTGACGCGTAATCTTTCGCTCAGAATTTCGCAGACACAGCTCGATGAAGTCGTGGTGGAGTCGAAACGTGAAACTGCCGGGGCGGCCAATATTACTGCCGGGCTACAAACTGTTCGCCCCGTGGACATCGATCTGGTGCCCGCGCCAGATGTATCAGCCGACCTTGTAAATTATCTTTCGGCGCTTCCGGGTGTCGTTTCTCAGGGCGATCAGGGAGGGCAGCTATTCATTCGAGGCGGCGAACCCACCCAAAACCTCGTCCTTCTTGACGGTATGATGATTTATCAGCCGTTTCACATTCTTGGATTCTTTTCGGCATTTCCGTCTGACATCATCAACACGGCCGACGTTTATGCCGGGGGCTATGGGGCCAAGTATGGTGGCCGGCTCTCATCAGTAATCGATGTCACCGCAAGGACAGGGAATAAACAGCGTTGGGGCGCCGGGTTTTCGGCGGCTCCATTTGTAAGTGCTGCTCGCATCGAAGGACCAATTGTACCAGGCAAGGTCTCGTTGTTGGCTTCCGCCCGCGAGTCAGTGATCGATCAAGGAGCCTCCAGATTAATCAATGATCCGCTTCCTTTTGACTTTGGCGATGCATTCGGGAAACTCCACGCCAACCTGAGTGCTGGCGCACAATTGTCGATTACGGGTCTTCACACGCATGACCGGGGGCAGCTCGGGCTCGATCCGCTTCAGCCTGATCCTGAGGCGCAGGATGAAGTATCGTGGACAAACGATGCGGTCGGCGGGCGCCTGATTTTTTTGCCGGCCAATCTTCCCATTTTTGCTGAATTTCTAGTCTCGGGTTCAAGCCTTCGAAACGAAATTGGTCCGGCGGGTACCTCTCAGCGCTCGACGGCAGTGGATCGATTCAGCTTTGCCGCAAATCTTACCCATTACCTGGGCAACCTCGATGTGAACTGGGGGATCTTTCTCAATTCATTGACCCTAGAGAGCCAACTAGGTGGTCAGTTCCAAAACATATCTTTGCAAGGCGAATCAGTGACCGAAGCGGGAATTTATTTTGAACCCAAGTACCGACTCGGTGGCCTGAAAGTGATCCCCAGCCTACGAATTCATGCTTTTCCGAGCAAGAGCGAGACCTTTGTCGAGCCTCGCTTTCGGGCGGTGTGGAATGTGGGACCGCAGCGATTTAGTCTTGCTGCGGGGATTTATCACCAGGAAGTCACCGGCTTAACCGACCGTCGAAACGCCGGCGACGTGTTTACGGCTTGGACGACCTCTCCGCTCGCACAGGTGCCCGAGGCCAAGCATCTCCTTGCCGGATGGCGTATTCAGCCCACGCGCTGGCTCAATTTTTCGCTCGAAGGATTTTACAAAGATCTCAAGGATGTCGTGATCCCGGAATGGACGTCATTCCCGCGATTCACGACGAATCTCCAATCGGCAGACGGCACTGCCTATGGAACAGACGTTCGGCTCGAAGTGACAGCGTCCCCATTTTATGGAATGATCAATTATGGGTATTCAAAAGTAGAATATAATGCCGACATTCCTGCTCTTACCCTGCTGACAGGCGAAGCAAAAACCACCTATGATCCGCCTCATGATCGCCGGCACCAGGCAAACGCCTTGATTGGCTTTTCAGTCGCAGGTTTCAATCTCAACGTGCACTGGCAATTCGGGTCTGGGCTTCCATTCAATCAGTCCATCGGATTCGATCAGTTTATTCTGCTCGATAGCCTAGTAAATGTGAGTGAGGAGCCCGGACAACAACGCGTGCTTTATAAGCGGCCGTACACCGGGCGTCTCCCTGCATACCATCGGCTTGACCTATCGCTCGACCGCACTTTCCACCTGCAGAATCATGCGATGCTCACCGCACAGGTAGGCATCATTAACGTTTATGATCGGCGCAATCTCTTTTATTTTGACCTGTTCACTCTTCGGCGTGTAGATCAACTTCCCCTCTTGCCCACCTTCGGTTTAAAACTCGATTTCAACTGAGTATGACTGTGAGACTGAATACATCGATGACGTTGGGGCTGCTGCTTGCGGTGTGTCTGTTCGGCCTCGCATGTGAGGACAGCGTAAACCCCTTCATTGAGGAGGATCGGTTTTATACGCTTTATGGATTTCTCGATACCGCTACAGACACACAGTTTGTTCGTGTCATTCCACTACGACTCGACCTCAATCCAGTGACTGACTCGTCATTCAACGGAGTCGTCACCTCGACGGCCCTCGAAGCCACGCGGCCCGTCGTCTGGCGGGACTCACTCGTACATTTCGATGATGGCACCGTCGGACACGTGTTCTATTCGCCGATGAATGTGTTTCCGGGCTGGACGTACCATGTGGAAATCAGACGCAAGGACGGCGCGACGACCGGTGCATCGACAACCATTCCTGTTGCCCAAGACGTTGTGGTCGGAAAGCCCGGTCTCGTGGGAAGTAGGCTTTTTCAGCGGGTTACCTGGCAAAATGTGGATTTCCCACCGTTCCGGGTTGAGGTATGGTACCGATTTGCCAATTTTCCTCCGAGCCTGCCCTTTAAACAAGTGGTGATTACGTATCCGGGTGAAAAAATTGGTGACCAGTCTGATGAGGGTTGGCGTGTGTCGGTAGATCTCAATGAGGATCGAAATGAGGTACTTCGTCAGCTCGGCACAGCGCTGCCCATGCTTGGAATGGGCATGCGTATCACGATATCAGATGAAAAATGGCGGCCGCCTAATGGGGTCTTCGATCCGGAATTGCTTGTGCAGCCCGGCGTTTTTTCGAATGTTGAGGGAGGTTTCGGCTTTCTGGGTTCGGTAAACCAGTTTACTGTCGAATGGCTATTGCCCGAAAAGACAATGGCTGATCTGGGCTATCCACGTCCGGCAAAAAGATGATGGCCGCAGGAGGGCCGAACTATTGTAGACGAGGGCCAAATAATTTACTCGTTGGCCACGGAAGTGGAAACAGAAATTCCCGCTTTTGGCTCGACATACGATATTAAACGAGCACCACGCAATGCAAATAACGCGATTGCGATCAGGCAACAATCGACTAGACCCAAGAGAAGGGATAGACCCTGCATAGATGTCCGACGATTTAAATACAGGTAAGCCGCAAATACGCACACTGAGGCCGCTTGTAACACGCCTGCTCATCGTGTTTGCGATTATCGTGGCCGCCGGCTTCAGCTTCTGGGCTGCCTATGCGGTTGTGCAGTCCACTCGCGATCAAGGATTGAGGCTCCAAATTGAAGAGCGGAAACAGGATATCGTGGCTGCTGAACTGTCCGGTATGATCCCGTTTCAGTGGCCTCGGGGACGTTACGAAGGCCCGGACACCTTGGAGTGGATTCATGTTGACAACCATCGGTATGTATTCGATGGCGTGCTTCTCAACACGGTGCATCGTCGGGGCGATACCCTTTTCTTCGCGAGCCACGGGCGATCCGGGCGGATACTGATTGCCAAAGGCCATGTCCTTCGGTACCGGGGGAAGTGTATAAACATGTTATTCCGGCAAGGCCAAAACCAGTACCTACACAACGTGCGGCCATTCTCGGTGCCTACCACCACGGAGACGAGACACTTTTTGTGCTTGATCGCGGGGCCAAACTTTGGGCACTTCTCGCTGGTAATTTCTATTATCCGCTTGCAGAAGTCGGATCGGACGATTTTCGTTCTCCGGACGTCGGAAACCATCCGGGGCAGACGTTCTCATTCACCCGAGATGCCGGGGAACATGGCACGCAGGTCTCGTTCCGGGGTATCACCTATACGCGAAATATTTTGTCGATTGAAGCAGATAGGGCCTTTCGAATCACTCCGGTTCGACCGATTGACGAAATTCGGAATGAAGCGCGCAGAGCCACGCCGCCGCCGCAGCCGGAAGGGCTGTTGTCTCCGGACCTCGTCGACCTTGGGCGGCATGACGCAGTTCTCCATTTTGACATCCGGTATGCGACCGACAACAATTTTATGGGTATCCCGCTTTATGAACAACCCGGTGCATATCTTCAGCGCCCCGCTGCCCGCGCTCTGCTTCGCGCCGCGGAATCGCTTCGAACCCGGGGCCTGGGATTAATCATTTACGACGCCTATCGCCCGTGGGCTGTGACAAAGATGTTCTGGGATGCTACCCCGAATAATCTAAAAGCGTTCGTTGCCGACCCCAAACACGGATCGCGCCACAATCGTGGATGTGCTGTTGATCTTGGGTTATACGACCTCAAGACCGGCGAGCCGGTCGAGATGCCGAGCGGCTACGACGAGTTTACGCCCCGCGCTTTGGCCGACTATCCCGGTGGCTCTGAGCGTGCCAGGTGGTTCCGAGACCGGCTTCGCGATGCAATGGAAGCCCAAGGATTTGCCGTCTATGACCACGAGTGGTGGCATTTTGATTATTTCGATTGGAGCCGGTATCCGGTCCTCAATATTCCGTTTGAGGACCTTGAGCCTGACGGATGATTTTTGAACTTTCCAAAACAATCCCTCGAATCAGAGTCAAACCAATTTGCCATCGAGTACCCTGGTGCGGTTCGCTTATTTAATCATTTTTTCCACCGACGATTGACATTCACCCGCTTGATATCAAATACAGTATCTATGCTTCGTACAGTTTTTGTCCCACTTTTGCTTTTTCCATTGATCTCCGTGCCGGTTGTGGCACAGCCTGTCGACCAACCCTTCACGTTTGATTTAGTCGAACAGACTCTTCCCCAGGTCGAGCATGGCTTTGTGGCCTGGGGAGATGTTGATGCCGACGGGGATCTCGACGTCGCCATAAGCGGCCGCACTGGAACAGGGATCATTACTGACATTTTTCGGAATGATGGGAAAACTGATGGCCAGGTCCTGTTTACCCCACTCGTAGCCGGGCTGCCGGCCCTGTTGTATAGTCACGGCGCATGGGTAGATTATGACCGAGATGGTGACCTTGATTTGATGGTGATGGGCAGCCGTACCGAAGACCCACCCTTCGATCCGGTCACGGCACTTTTTGAGAATAATTCCGGCCAATTTTCCGAAGTGACTGCTGTTTCATTCGAAGCGCTCCACAGCGGAACAATTTCGTGGGGGGATTATGACAACGACGGTGATGATGATGTACTGCTCGCTGGTCTCAACGCTGTAGGGGATCGCCGTACATTGCTTTACAGTAATGATGGCTCGGATGCGTTTTCACTCACTTCCGTCAAACTCAAAGGTGGCGCTTTTGGTGATGCGCAGTGGGGTGACTACGACAACGATGGTGACCTAGATCTTGCGCTAACCGGTGATTCGCAGGATGTTGGTCTGGTGGCGGGCATTTATCGAAATAATGGCAATGGTACTTTTGCGAAGATTAGTGCACCCCTGCTTCCCGTCGCTTTTGGTTCACTCGCCTGGGGTGATTACGATAATGACGGTGATCTCGACCTCATCCAGACGGGCGGACAACTCACACTTGATTTCTTTAAACCTATCACACGGGTTTTGAAGAACGAGGGCAGCGGCTTTGTTGTCGCCGACCTTGGATTGCCCAAGATGCTTTCGACGGCGGCAACGTGGGGTGACTACGACAGTGACGGCGATCTTGACCTCCTTCTCAGTGGCGCCGAAGCAATCAATGGTAGTATTACAGCCCGGCTCTATCGAAACGACGGTGCGGGCGTCTTCGAACAAAGCATATTCCTCATCGGCACCATGTTTGGCGCCTCCGACTGGGCCGATTTTGACGGAGACGGTGACCTTGACCTTCTTGCATCCGGACAAATATCGGCGCTTCTTCCGTTGACCAATCTCTACGAAAATAAGCGGCAAGTCATCCCTCCAAATCCCGAAGCACCTGCAAATCTCGTAGCCATTGTCTCGGGCGATGAAGCACATTTGCAATGGACTCCGCCCTCCGACGGGTTATCGTACAATCTGAGGGTGGGTACGGCCCCTGGTCGAGGCGACATAGTATCCGCGCTTGCCGATCCGACCACTGGCCATAGACTTCTCTTCAAGCCAGGAAACGTGTTCCACAACAGTTCATGGACGCTAAAGGCCCTTCACAACGGTGTCTATTTCTGGAGTGTTCAGTCGGTGGATCATGCGTTGGAAGCATCTACGTTCGCCGCCGAATGCACGTTCACCGTCACACAGGCCATTGAAACGGGCACAGACACTCCCGAACTGATCCCGGTGTCGTTTGCGCTTTATCCAGGTTATCCCAATCCCTTCACACGTGAAACAACGCTCAGTTTTGATCTTCCCGAAGCCGGCCATGTGGTCTTCGATGTTTATGATGTACTGGGTAAGCAAGTGGCCTCACTCATCGATGAAGTGATGGATGCGGGGACACATACGGCTAAATGGAACGGTCGTGACAACGCTGGGATGGTCCTAGGCACCGGCATGTATTTATACGTAGTAAGGGCTGATGGGAATGTTCGGACCGGGACGATAACGTTCGTTCGATAGGTCGTTCATTTGAGAAAAACTCTGATCAATTTTGGAATTACGGCTCAATCATTGATGAAAAAGACCTTCCGATATTCCCTGATGCTGGCGCCGGCCATAATACTTGTGATTGTCGCTGCAACCATGCTCCGGCCGGTACCCAATCCGTGGCAAATTCCATATACACTGAAACCCATTGAATACGGCTCCCTCGACTGGGGTGACTATGACGGCGACGGTGACCTCGACGTGCTCGTTACGGGGCGTACGTCTTTCGGCGAAGGTGCCACCCGCTTTTTCAGAGTCATCACGCGCGTTTATCGCGCCGACGATTCCACCTTCACGACCATGGTTGGTGAGACCGTGCTCACACACACGACGAAAGTCTATCACGATCTCACGTTGAACGAGACGCTTGTGGTGCCAGTGCGCCAGAGTGCTGCGCGGTGGGGCGATTATGACGGTGACGGTGATCTCGACATGCTCGTGACGGGCATCACCGAGAAAATCACTGTCAGTGGTCTCGAGGAGACTCCTATTTCGCGAATTTACATTAATGAAAATAACTCTTTTAGCGACCAGGCCATCGATCTTTCCACGGGGGTTTATGACGGTGAGGCGGCTTGGGGTGATTATGACGCCGATGGCGACTTCGACATTGCCGTAATTGGGGCATCCAGCCTCGATGCGCCCATCACGCCCGTGACTCGTATATTTCGAAATGACGGGAACGGGGTTTTTACCGCTCTCTCAACGAATATTCCCGGTCTGACACTAAGTTCACTAGCGTGGAGCGATTATGACTCCGATGGTGATCTTGACCTAACTATTTCCGGCTCCGAAGAAAACGGACACTTCTTGACGGCCGTTTACCGCAATGACGGCGGCGACGCATTCACACCATCCGGCATCGATCTCCCTGGATTGGCTCATAGTGCTGTGGCCTGGGGTGATTACGACGGTGATGGCGATCCAGACCTTGTTCTCAGTGGCGGCGCCCTCGATCCGCAGCTTATGCGCGGCGTCACGCAGGTTTATCGAAATGATGGAGGTGTTCTGACTAACATTGACGCTAAGTTTGAAGGGTGGATGACCGGAAAAGCTCGCTGGGGCGACTGGGACCTCGACGGAGACCTCGACTTGCTTCTCACCGGGCAGCATACCCCGACGGGTCAGACAATTTTAAAGCTGTATCTATATGATGGCTCTGGCTTCGTGGAGTCCAATGCTTTCAAGGGGTTTTCGGGCATTTCTTATGGCGATATCGGTTTTGCCGACTATAACGGTGATGGCGATCTGGATGTTATCACGATGGGTAAACAGGGCGACGACCTTTCTTTCCGTTTCTTTATGAATCGCCTCTTTGCCGAATGCACGGACCCCAATTGGGTGCCGGACGGCGAGGTGCTCACCTGTTCTTAACTTTCTGAAGCGCGAGGAGTGTTGTCTTTTGTTTCAGGACTACACGCCCTTGGCCGTGAGCTTCTGGTTTCAAGAATGCAAGTTTCCGCGATCAGTCGTCACTCTCCAATCACAAGCCACCTGCACCACACTGCCCCATAATCGCTAGATCTATAGCTTTGGAGCCGTTCGTATTCAAAGGGAATTTCAAAGGAGACAATGATCAAACTGGCCATTATTGGAACGGGAGGGATGGGGCATTCGCACGCGGAGCGTTTCGGCAGCCTCAAAGACTGCGTGCTCGTCGCTGCCTGTGATGTGGATGCTGCGCGTGTTGAGGACTTCGTAGCGGAATTTTCGATCCCGTCTGGCTATACGAATGCCGACACGATGCTGGCAAAAGAGGAACTCGATGCGGTAGTCATTGTGACGCCGGATGGCGCGCACAGAGCGCTTGGGCTGAAAGCGCTCGATGCGGGTAAACACGTCCTTTGTGAAAAGCCACTCGCGCTTAATTATAGTGATGCGCGGGAGATGGCCGATGCCGCCGAAAAATCTGGCCGTATCAATATGGTCAATTTTAGCTATCGACGTTCTCCGGCCGTGCAGGCGGCGCGGGAAATGGTCCGCTCGGGGCAACTCGGCCGGCTGCTTCATTTTTCTGCCCATTATCTACAGAGTTGGCTCGTATCCGACATGTGGGGCGACTGGCGCACAGAATCCCAGTGGCTGTGGCGGCTCTCGAAGGGGCATGGAAGCCAAGGCGTTCTCGGTGATATTGGCGTACACATCCTCGACTTCGTCAGTTACCCGGCAGGAGAGATTCACGAGGTTCAGTGCCGGCTGAAAACCTTCCACAAAGCTCCGGACGATCGCATCGGCGATTATTCGCTGGACGCCAACGATTCGGCGCTCGTACAGGTCGAACTCGATAATGGCGCCCTTGGTGTGGTGCACATGAGCCGGTGGGCCACGGGTTATCGCAATGCCCTTGCGCTTACGCTCCACGGCGATCGGGGTGCGCTTCGCCTCGATCTCGAGTGCGACGACAGCCTCCTCGAAGTCTGCCTCGGAGACGACATCGACACCGGCACGTGGCGCGAGAAGCCGTGCCCGCCCACACCCGACAACGCCGAACGCTTCCTCGAAAGCATTCGCACGGGTAAAAATGATCAACCCGACTTCGCCCGGGGGGCGGCCATTCAGCAGGTGCTCGATGCGTGTTTTGCCTCGGATGCGGCCGGCAAAGCCGTCCCGGTCGGCTGAGGGGTCGCCAACGTCATTCGTCCCCGTGCTCGCCCCAATAGGTCACGAGCTCCCGCGTATATGCGAGGGCATGCTCGAGATTTTGCACGGTGTTCCACTCGAACCGGCTGTGGTAGTCGTAGCCGCCGTTGAATACATTCGGAGTGGGCAGGCCCATCTCCGAAAGCCGGGAGCCGTCGGTGCCGCCTCTCACAAGCTCTGCTTCGAGCGTGATACCCATCTCCTCGGCTGCGGCAAAGGCGAATGAAATCGTGCGCGGGTCGGCCTCCTCGATGTACGACCGCATGTTCTTGTACTGATCCTCGATATTGAGCGACATCTTTGCTTTTGGGTATTTGATGCGAAATGTCTCGACGACCGCGGTGAGATAGTCTTTTCGACGCTGCATCCCTTCGTCGGTGAAGTCGCGGAGGATGAATTCGGCCTCGGCGCGGGCGGCATCGCCTTCCGACAGATGATGGGCGTGTATATATCCCTCTCGATTCGCCGTCGCCTCGGGGGTTTCAGCCGGGGGAAGGGCCGAAATGATCTCTGCGAGGATGCGAGCGGCATTCACCATGACCCCTTTCGCATAGCCCGGATGTACCATCACGCCCTCGATGGTGAGCCGCGCCGCGGCCGCGTTAAACGTCTCATAAGAAAAGGTATCGATGCTGCTGCCGTCGAGCGTATAGGCAACGTCCGCACCGAAGCGGTCAAGGTCGAGGTGGTCCACGCCGCGCCCGACCTCTTCGTCGATGGTGAAGCACAGGCGGATGGTGGGATGGGGCGTCGTGCGGTCGCCGACGAGGTCTTCGGCGAGTTGCATGAGGACGGCCACGCCGGCCTTGTCGTCGCTGCCGAGGAGCGTGGTGCCGTCGCTCGTGATAAGATTTTCGCCAACGTGGCGAAGGAGAGCGGGCTGCCAGGCGGGATCGAGCCGGACCGATGGATCGCCGGGAAGGCTGATGACCCCGCCGTCATAGGGCGGGTGAACGATGGGACGTACGCCGGTGCCGGTTTCGTCCGGGGCCGTATCCATGTGGGCTAATAATCCGACGACAGGCGCCGACGGTCCGTCCGGAAGTGTCGAGGGCAGGGTGCCGAAAACGTAGCCCCATTCATCCATGAGCGTGTCCTCGACGCCGAGAGCCACGAGTTCACTCAGCAATAAACGAGCGAGATCCTTTTGCTTTTCCGTGGTCGGTGTGGACTTGGATCGGGGGTCGGATTGGGTGTCGATCCGTACGTAGCGGATAAACCGCTGAGCGACGCCGGGTAGGTTTGGCATGGGAGCAAGCGATGGGTTTGGGTCCTGGAATGAATGCGGCGATGACGGGGGACGGGAGACGAAGGTACGTACGAGGAAGTCTTTTTGCCCGGTGCGATTGAGGATCGAGCTGATTCCGTCTACCTTTGTGCAAACCCTTTGCGACGGGCGACTGTCCAACCCCACGAACCGGGATGGTATGGACCAAGAAGAAATCAATCTCATAGCGCGCGCACAAGCCGGCGAGGCTGATGCGTTCGAGGCCCTGATGTGCCGGCACGACCGGCGTGTCTTTCAGGTTGCGCACGGCATCCTCGGCAATACGCAGGATGCAGCGGATGCCTATCAGAACACGATGATTCGGGCCTTCACCCGGCTTGATACCTTTCGGTCCGAGAGCGCCTTCGGCACGTGGCTCACCCGCATTGCCGTGAATCAATCCCTGAACCTACGGAAAAAACTCCGGTGGCAGCGCCGCCTCTCGCTGGAGGCGCTCGCCGGAACGGCGGCGGAGCCGGTCTCCGAGACACCGCTACCCCCTCACGACGCGATGAATGCCGAACTTTCGGATCAGATCAGGCAGGGCATGACGCGGCTATCGGACCGGGAGCGCGCCGTGTTCGTGCTCAGGCATATGCATGGTTACAAACTGCGCGAGATCGGGTTGATGATTTCGTGCGCCGAGGGAACGGTTAAGAATTACCTTTTTCGCGCCACGCGGAAGATGCGAACAGCGCTGGCACCTTATTATGAGGACGTGCGGGCGGAATGACGGACCATCATACGGAATGAAACCATGAAGCAGAAAAAGCAATGCCACCACGATGAGGGCGACGTCATCCTATATTTCTATGGCGAATTGACGGGCGCTCCGCTGGCCGAGGTCGAAGCGCATCTACAGGTGTGTCCCTCCTGCTGTGCCGTGCTCGATGAGATGCGAGCGATGGAGGACATCGTGCCTGCCTTGCCTTCAGTCGTCCCCGACGATGCGACGATGAGCGCGCTTCGAAGGGCCGTAGGCGAACGGCTTCGCCCCCGCACCGCGCAGGTGGAACGGCCGTGGTGGCGACCGGCACCGCTGGCGATGCGCTTCACGCTTGGCGTCGCCCTCGTCGCCGTGGGCTTCTTGTGGGGCCGGATGCAGGCAGACAAGAGCGGCGGTCTCGGTGCCGATGCCTTTGATGACCTGCTTTATGCCAGCCGCCCCGTCGAGGCCGCCGGCGGCACGATCAACCCGTACCTCGCCGGCGTCCAATCGGTGGCCCTCGACCCAGAAACGGGCACGGTGGGCATCCGATATAGCACGCATAATGACGTGTTTGTGCGTGGCCGGCCCACCGATCCCGGGATCCGGCAACTGCTCCATCAGGCCCTGGCCGACCCCGACCATCCGGTGGCGCGCCTCGATGCGGTGAAGGTGGTGGGGCGCACCTTGCCCGACGCCGACCTCACGAGTGCCCTCACGAAGCTTATTCTAGACGAACCCATGGAGGGCATTCGTATCCGTGCCATTCAGGCGCTTCGGCTGCTCCATGCGCAGACCGGATATCCGCCGACCGTTAAGGAGGCGCTGCTCAACATTCTGCTCAACGACCAGAGTTCGGCGCTCCGCATCGAGGCTATGCAGGCCCTGACGGAGGGGGCATTGGGTGGGGAAGACACCGCCCGACACGACCTTGCGAACCAACTCAAAATCATGGAAAACGACCCGAACGGATTCATTCGCATCCGAGCCGCGAGTATGCTCCGGGATCTAGAAAGATCGGGTCCGCTGGAACGTCTTCCTTCATCTGAATAATGCTTTCCCAAAATATGAAGTCTTTCATCGCTGGGCGTCGTTTACCGGCTCGTACCATGGTCCGGGAGTGGTTCCTTAACGGCCTTCTGATGGCCCTGTCGTTGCCCGCTGCCGCGCACGCACAAAATCTGGTAATAGAGAACGGACGCTATACGCAAACCCGCGAAAAATCTTTCACAGTAGAACCGGGTGGGCGCCTGGAAATGGAGCGGGTTTCCGGCAACATCTCTATGAAATCGTGGCAGCAGAATCGGGTGACCGTTCGCGTGCGGTACCGTGTTGATGCGGCTTCTGAGGCGGATGCACGACGTATCATTGCAAAGATTGAGGATCGTTATGTGGACGGGGAGGACATCCTGCGGGTCGATGGGCGAAGGGGGTACCACCGTTTTGTTGACCGAGACTACACGATCCTGATTCCGCGCCACTTCGACGTGGAGATCGGCACGGAGTCCGGCAATATTACTGTCGAAGACGTGTCGGGGGATATAGATCTCTCTTCCGGGGGCGGCGAGATCCATGTTGCCGGCATCGATGGTGATGTGGCCGCGAACTCGGCCGGCGGCGGGCTGTACTTCAGCCGGGTCACAGGTGCCGTCGAAGCCTCCACGGCCGGGGGGGAGATCGAGGTTGAGGACGTCTCCGACGACGTGGATCTCGTGACGGCCGGTGGCGGGGTTATCGTGCGGAAGGTGGGGCGGGACGTGTCCGTCATCTCCGCCGGCGGCGACATCGACATCACAGGTGTGGGCGGCGACCTCGATGCCGAGACGGCCGGCGGGCAATTGCACGTACGTGCCGTAAAGGGGGAGGTGGATGTTACGACAGCCGGCGGCAGCGTCGAACTCCGCGACCTATCGGGGCCGGTCTATGCTCAAACACACGGGGGAGATATCTGGGGACGCAATCTGTCGGGCGCCCTCGAATTGGAGACATCGGCCGGGGACATCAATCTGGAGGAACTGCACGGGTCCGTGGATGCGGCCACGGCCGTGGGGAGCATCGACGTCGACGTGACCCTTGCCGAATTTCGCCGGGCCCATGAAATCCGGTTGCGGACCTCCAACGGCGACATTCGTCTATCCTTGCCTGCGTTGTTGCCGGCCACCATCACCGCTTCCGTCCATCAGCGGGGGCGATGGGACCGGAACGATATTTACAGCGATTTCCCGCTCGTGCGCTCGGGCTCCGACAAGCGAGACAATGCCACCGTTCGCAGCCACGGTAACATCAATGGCAGCGGTGATGCCATTGACGTGAAAACCAACGGAGGCAGTATTCATATCCGAAAAAAGGCGAATTGATTATCCGCTCGATCCGAATCGCAGGCGTATGCAACCCCGTCTCTGACCTGCCCGTAATGCCATTCGCCAGCCTCATTCACCCAAAGCAATTTGTCATGCCGCGCACCTCGATGCTCCAACGCACTCTCGTCGTTTTTCTGGCACTTGCCTTTGTTGTGCTCAGTGCGCAGGCACACCCGGATGGCGGGCGGAATTCAGACGGCGCACGTGATACCGTCAAGAAGACGTTTAAGGTGCATCCTGGGGGGACCGTGTATCTCGATCTCGACCACGGCAATATCCGAATTGAAGTAGGGCATGACGACCTCGTTCATATTGAGGTGGACCGAATCGTTGAAGCGCGGGACCGAGAAGAAGCCAAGCAAATCCTCACGACGCACGAATTGGATTTTCGGCAGAGTGGAGACGATGTGCGCGTGCGCTCCCGCTTCGAGAAAGACAGGTGGACACATAAATTATGGGGCAAACATGCCAAATTTCGCACCGAAATCAGGGTAATCGTACCCGAACGGTATAATATCGACTTCACCGACGGAGCCGGCAATATCACAATTGATGACGTGATTGGAAGTGTCGGCGGTCGTACCGGTGCAGGGAACGTCGTAATGGGGAGTATTCGCGGTCCGGTCGACATCACGTCCGGGGCCGGCAACATCGATATTGACGGGGCGGTGGGCCGGATCGAGGTAACGTCGGGCGCCGGTAACATCACGCTGCACAGCATTGAAGGTGAGATTCGTGCGCATACCGGCGCCGGGAATGTCATGGCTCGTATCAGTAGACAACCTGACGGAGATTCCAGCCTGGGCTCTGGCGCCGGAAACGTGACCGTTTATCTTGAGGATGAAGTGGGTGTGTATGTGGATGCGGTGGCGAGTGTCGGATCGGCCAATTGCGATTACCCACTAAAGATCCACGGCAAATGGATGAAGAAATCATTCGTCGGTGACGTCAATGGAGGAGGACCAGACTTGACGCTGCGTGCCGGAGTGGGCAATGTGTCGCTGAAGAAGCAGTGATCCGGTCAGCTTTTGGGCAGGGTGGTTGTAATTGGAGGTGAAAGGGCCGCGTGGATGCGCGGCTCCTTTTTTATTCAGCGGTTTCGGGGAGATTGTGACTGTTGGCTTGTGGCTTACAGCTCATGATCCGTCGCCGTGGTTTGTCGATATCGCGAATATCCACAGAGTCGTCATCCTGAGCGCCGCTTAAGATCCATGCGGGGCGGATGGCATGCTGCATGTGTAACCGCAGCGGGCGCCTGCACCACGGTCGGCATGGCGCAACCCAAGAGCCTGCCCCGAGGGCGGACGGAGGCATGGGGCTTCGGGGTTAGGCAAGTGGGTTTGAGCAGGAGGGTGCGACTAAGAGGACTTAATTTGGGGCAATGTATTTTTTCATGCCCCCATCTATGCGCACCTTGTGCATTATGTAAAACGTGACTCAACGGAGTGGTTTTGTGGCAGATGTTCGGTGACCCATCCAATTTGCGAACTCCCAGTTCGACGTTCCGTGTTCGATATTGGATAGTCCTTGTACCCGGGTCTTGGCGAGATCTTGAAACTTCGAAACATTAACGGTGTTAATCAACGCTATGCAAGCGGAATCGGATAAAAGCGAGTCGAAGGATCTTCGTCGATCGATTCTTGATACGGCGCGGCATCTCCTTGTTTCGGATGGATACGCAAATCTCTCTATGCGTAAGATTGCCCGGGCTATAGGCTATAGCGCCACGAGCATTTATCTCCATTTTGAAGGGAAAGATGCGCTGGTTCATTCCTTGATCGATGAGGGAATGGGGTTGAAATATGAAGCCTTTCAGGCTGTTGTTGCCGCGCACCCCGATGATCCCGTTCGACGCTTCGATGCCCTTTGCCGTGCCTATATCGATTTCGGGCTGGACAACCCCGAGTATTACGAGATCATGTACCTTCTTCATCCCGAGCAGATGGCGCGATTTCCAGCAGAGAAATACCGCCGGGCGCGCCGCAATCTGGATGTGATCGTCGAGACCCTGAAGGAGGGCGCGGAGAAAGGGTTGATGTCGGTAACGGATGCGTTTGTCGATGCGAGCGTCGTCTGGGCTGCTTTGCACGGTGCCGTGACGTTGATTTTTTCGCGGCGTATGGACCGCCGTGTAGCACAGGAGACGTTTGTCGATGCGATGATCGGGCGGCTTCTCCACGGATATATTACATTTTCAGAGCACGTTTGAGCGCTTTCAATATAGAAGCGATCTTATCGTATAGATCGACATTGAGCAGTTGTTGGCGACATAATATTAACACTGTTCACCATGTTGTAACTTTGTATCATATCATACATCAGATAAGTGTAGTGCGATTGAATCGGGCTTCGTATCACGAGGCCTTTGTTACCCATCAAGCATAACCCATTGCGCATGACCGGTCGGATCGTCAAAGCACCGCATGAAGAAGGCGCACCCATCCTGGGAAGGACGCTTCCTTCGCTTCTGTATGACGCCTGTGCACGATTCCCCAATCCGAAGGCCTTCAATCAGCCGGTGGGCGAGGGTTGGCGCTCGTATTCGTTCGACGATCTCCGTGTGCGGGTGGAAGAAATTGCACTGGGGTTGTCGGCGTTCGGTCTCGAACAGGGGGATCGGGTGGCGTTTTTCATGGAGAGCGACGTCCATTTTTGCATCGCTGATATGGGGTGCCTCGTGGCCGGCGTCGTCAACGTGCCCGTTTACCTGACGCAGGCGCCCGATGCCATCCGGTTTGTGATGAACCACGCCGAGACCAAAGCGCTGTTTGTCTCTAACCTCGACCGGCTCGCTGTGATCGCACCGGTGCTCGCGGAAGCGCCCACCATGACCACGATAATCGTCGCCGACTCGGACGAAGGCGGTGCGATGCCGGCGCTGCCGGAGCGCGTCGGCCTGCTCACAATGGAGGCCATCCGGCAGGTGGGCCGTACCCGGCGGAAGACCGATCCGGAGGCGATCACCGGCCTGCTCGACCGTATTTCGCCGCAGGATCTGGCGACGATCATCTATACGAGCGGGACGACGGGACAGCCAAAGGGCGTCATGCTTTCCCACGAAAACATCTCCTCCAATGCCCTGACGGCGTTTTCCTGCCTCGGGGGGTATCGGACAGGCGCCGGGAAGGAGGTCGTGCTCTCATTCCTGCCGCTGACCCACGTGTTCGCCCGCACCCTGTATTACGGCCACATCGGCAACGGGTCGAGCATCTACTTTTCGACACCGAACGACCTGGCTCGCGATCTGGCCCGGGTACGGCCCACGATCTTCGCGGCCGTCCCGCGTGTACTCGAAAAACTCTATGCCCGCATCCTCGAGCGGGGCGCCTCGCTGACGGGCGTGAAAAGCCGCCTGTTCGGATGGTCACTCGGGCTCGCCCGGCAATTTGAAATGGGCCGAAAAGGCAGACCGTTGTTCAGGCTCAAGCGCAGAGTGGCCGACGGATTGGTGTTCGACAAATGGCGCGCGGCTCTTGGCGGGCGTATCCGGCACATCATCTGTGGTGGCGCCGCACTCAATGAGGACCTCGCCAACCTCTTTGCCGCCGCCGGCGTCGATGTGATTCAGGGCTACGGACTCACCGAGACGAGCCCGGTCATCGCCTGCAACCGAATCGGGAAAAATCGCGCAGGGACCGTCGGTATGCCGATTCCCGGAAGTGAGGTCATGATCGCCGAGGACGGCGAGGTGCTGGCGCGTGGGCCGAATATCATGAAGGGTTACTACCGGGACGAGGAACGGACGGCCGAGGCCATCGACGGCGAAGGATGGTTTCACACCGGCGACGTCGGGGAATTTTCAGACGACGGTTTTCTTCGCATAACCGACCGCAAGAAAGACCTCTTCAAGCTCTCGACGGGCAAGTATGTGATGCCGCAACCGCTGGAAAATCAACTCTCGGCCGAGCCACTCATCGAGCAGGCCGTCGTCGTTGGGATGGGGTACAAATACGCCACAGCCCTCATTTTCCCGAATGAGGAGGCCCTGTTTCGGCTTGTAAAAGGACAGGGCTTTGAGGGGGAGCCCAACCTGGCGAACATGGTGACACTGCCCGAAGTGGTGGCCTGCTTTCAAGCGCTCGTGGATCGGGCCAATGAGGGCATGGATCACTGGTCCACCATCAAGCGATTCACTCTGCTCCCGGCGCAATGCACGATTGACAACGGACTCTTGACGCCCACGCTCAAGGTCAAGCGGGCCAACGTACACAAGCGCTTTGAGAAGGAAATCAACGCCATGTATGAATCCGGGGGTGCGACGGTTGGCGTCGCCGGACACTGAGCCCGGGTTCTCGAACGAAAAAGCATACACGACATCCGAGATAAAAATGGAAACACCCACAATGGAAACCCGCCGGACCACACAGTCCACCCTGCCGTTCCGCACCGTGGCGGTGCTCGGTGCCGGCACCATGGGCGCACAGATCGCCGCGCATTGTGCGAATGCCGGCCTCACGGTCCATCTGCTCGACATTGCCCCCCGCGAGGGTGACGACAAGGATGCCATCATCCGGGGCGCCTTCAAGCGCGTCAAGAAACTCAAGCCCGATCCCTTCTTCACCGGGGCGACGAGCAAACGCATCATCCTCGGCAATTTCGACGAGGACTTCGACCGCATCGGCACGGCCGACTGGATCATCGAGGCTGTCGTAGAGCGGCTCGACATCAAGCGCGGGCTCATGGAACGCGTGGAAGCGGCGGCACGGCCCGACGCGGTCATCTCGACGAACACGAGCGGCATCCCGATCAAAGACATTGCCGAGGGGCGTTCGGAGGAATTCAAACAGCGGTTTTTGGGGACCCACTTCTTCAACCCGCCCCGCTACCTCAAACTGCTCGAAGTCATTCCGACGACAGACACCGATCCGGCTGTCGTCGAACGGGTCGCGCACTTCGGGCGGGTCCATCTTGGCAAGGGTATCGTCATCGCCAAGGATTCGCCGTACTTCATCTGCAACCGGATCGGCATTTATGCGATGCTTCTGGCGCTCCGGCACTTCACGGAGGGCGACTACACCATCGAAGAGATCGACACGCTGACGGGCACGCTCGTGGGGCATCCCCGCTCAGCCACCTTCCGCACGGCCGATGTGGTGGGGCTGGATGTGATGAATGACGTCATCGAAAACCTGTACGCGGCGGTGCCGGAGGATGAATGCCGGGGCGTATTCCGTTCGCCGGCTGTACTCCATAGTCTGCTCGAAAACGGCGCGAAAGGCGCAAAAACGAAGGCCGGATTTTACAAGAAAGAAGGCAAGGTCATCAAGTCCATCAACCCGGAAACCGGGCAGTACGAAGACCCCAAACCCCAGAATCTGGATAATATCGAGGCGCTAAAGGGCGCCGGCGGACTGCCGGAGCGCCTCCGAGCGTTGTGGGCCGATGTAGGCCGAGCGGGCGCGTTCTTTCGCGATACGACCCTCGATTTATTGGCCTATAGTGCGCGTCGCATCCCCGAGATCACGGAGCGTCCGGCGGATGTGGACCGGGCCATCCGGTGGGGCTTCGGGTGGCGCATGGGCCCTTTTGAGATATGGGATACGCTGGGCTTCGAGACCGTCCTCGATGCCCTTAGCGCCAAAAATATTTCCGTACCCGGCTGGATCGACGAGATGCGTGCGTCGGATATCGCACCGTTTTATCGCGGTGATGGAGCGACGCCGGAAGTCTATGTGCCTGCCGAGCAGACGTATCTGGCCGACCCCGTCCCGGCAGACGAACTGAGCCTCGCAGTCATCAAATCGGATACACAGCGGGTGCTATGGAAAAACCCCGACGCCTCGCTCGTGGACCTCGGCGACGGTGTGGCTCTCTACGAGTTTCGGTCGAAGGCGAATTCGCTTGGGCAGTTTGTGATGGAGGGCTTGATCGAGGTCATCGGGCGGGTGGAGAACGACCCGAACCTGAGGGGGCTGGTGATTGCGAATGAGGGCAAAAACTTCTCCGTCGGGGCCAACCTCGGCGAGGTGGCGATGGCGGTATTGAGTGGCCAATGGGAATCCATAGAGACAGCCATCGCGGGATTTCAGCAGGCGGTGCAGCGAATCCGGTATGCCGCTAAACCGGTCGTCGTGGCGCCGCATCAGATGGCGCTCGGTGGCGCGTGTGAGATGACGATGGCGTGTCCGCAGCCGGTGGTGGCGGCGGAGACGTACATCGGCCTCGTCGAACTCGCAGCGGGGCTGATCCCGGCCGGCACGGGCACGATGCGTCTGGCGGCGCTGGCATCGGAACGTGCCCCCAACGGCCATGCGACGGAGATACAGGCCAGCATCCAGAAGTTCTTCGGACAGGCCGCCATGGCGAAAGTCGCGACGAGCGCACGGCAGGGGCAGGAGATGGGGTATGTGCCGCTGGAAGCGCGCATCGTGATGAATGCGGAACGCCGGTTCCATGTGGCGCGGCAGGAGGTGATCCGGCTCTCGGAAGAAGGCTATCTGCCGCCGCCGATCCGGTCGCACATCACGGTGCTCGGCCGGCCCGCCGGCGCGACGCTCGAAGTGGGCGCGTATCAATTCCTGCAAAGCCATTATATCAGCGCGTACGACTATCATCTCGCAAAGAAATTTGCACACGTACTCACCGGCGGCGATCTGAGCGGTCCGCAGGAAGTTCACGAGGATTATCTCCTCGAACTCGAACGCGAGGCCTTTCTTTCGTTGCTCAGCGAGCCCAAAACGCAGGAGCGCATTCAGCATCTTCTCATGCACAACAAGCCGTTGCGGAATTGAGGATCTTCCGGGTCTTTCTATCTGGTAATCAAGTAAGCGAAATCCAGTGCACGATCAGACTAAAATACATCGCACGCGGACCGACTCTCCGGGCAACCGAGACGGCGCGAGGCCGAAGACCTTCAAGGCGGGTAGGCACTCGCCGTCGAGGGCGGTTGGCATGGCGAGTCCCTATCGGGGCGGTTGGCGATTATCATCGCCGTGCCGGTCCGGGAGCATAGATCCTTCGCTACGCTCAGAATGACCATATTTTGGAGCGCTACCCACCAACAGCCAACAGCCAACAGCCAGAAACCATGCAAGCAAACGGAGCATATATCGTCAGCAGTGTCCGGACGGCCGTGGGAAAAGCCAAACGCGGGACGCTCAAAAACCAGCGCCCCGAGGAAATGGGCGCCGTCGCGGTCCGGACGGCCGTCGAGCGGACGCCGGGGCTTGTCCCGGAGATGATAGACGACGTGATCATCGGGTGTGCGATGCCGGAAGGGCCGCAAGGGATGAACGTCGGCCGCATCATCGCACAGAAGGCCGGGCTGCCGGATGAAGTGCCCGGCGCCACGGTCAACCGGTTCTGCTCGTCGGGGCTGCAGACCATTGCCATGGCGACGCAGGCCATCATCGCCGGTTTCGCCGACGTCGTCGTAGCCGGGGGTGCCGAGTCGATGAGCCTCGTGCCGATGGGCGGCTTTTTCTTTCAACCCGACCCCATCATGACGGGCCACGACATCGACATGTACACCTCGATGGGCATCACGGCCGAAAACGTCGCGGAGCAATACGGAATCTCGCGGGCGGAACAGGATCGGTTCGCGCTCCAATCGAATGAGCGCGCCGTGGCGGCCATCCGGGAAGGGCGATTCGAAGACGAGATTGTTCCTCTGGAAGTCAAGGAGGTGGTCTATAAAAATGGAACCACGCATACGAATGCCACGACTTTCGCTGTAGACGAAGGGCCGCGCGCCGATACCAGTCTCGAAGCTCTTTCGGGTCTTCGCCCTGCCTTCCGCCCGAAAGGGTCGGTTACGGCCGGTAATTCGTCGCAGATGTCCGATGGCGCGGCAGCGGCCGTGGTAATGAGCGGGCACAAGATGAGCGAACTCGGAGTCGACCCGATGGGCCGGATCGTGGGCTATGCCGTGGCCGGTGTACCTCCCGAATTGATGGGCATCGGCCCGATGAAGGCCATTCCAAAGGTCCTCAAGCAGACCGGACTGTCGCTCGACGACATCGGGCTCGTCGAACTCAACGAGGCTTTTGCCTCGCAGTCGCTTGCCGTGATTCGAGAGGTGGGACTGAGCGAAGACCTCGTCAACGTGAACGGCGGCGCCATAGCGCTCGGGCACCCGCTCGGATGCACCGGTGCCAAGCTCACGGCCACGTTGCTTCACGAAATGAAGCGGCGCGGGGTTCGGTACGGGATCTGTACGATGTGCATTGGGGGGGGGATGGGGGCTGCGGCCGTCATCGAAAACCTGATGCTTTGATCGTTGATTAAGACACACACCACCGCATGGTCGTTGGGCCGGATGTGGCCCTTGCATCAATTTGAAGAGGTTCAGCCATGAATTTACCCTTCTATCATTATCTCGTAGGTGTGTCGGTAGTCGCCGCCGTAATCGGTGTCGTGGTCGTGCTGTCCGTTCTCGCCTATGCGGGGGCTCCGCTCTGGCTGTGGACGCTCGCCGGTGCGGCCGCGCTGTATGGCTTCGGCGCTCCCGCCGGATTGTGGATCGCCTTCGGCGTGTTGGCGGTGCTCTTCAACCTTCCGCCCTTGCGGCGCATCTTAAGCGGCATGATCCTCAAAATGGTGAACGCCATGGGGTTCATGCCCGCCATCTCCGAGACCGAACGGACCGCCATCGAGGCCGGCACGGTGTGGGTCGAGGGCGAACTCTTCTCGGGAAAGCCCGACTTCAGACGAATCCTCAACGAGCCCTATCCGCAATTGACGGCGGAAGAACAGGCCTTCATCGATGGACCGGTGGATGAACTGTGCCGCATGACGGACGATTGGCAGGTCTGGCAACAACGCGATCTGCCTGCGGAGGTATGGGATTACATCAAGAAAGAGCGGTTTTTCGGAATGATCATTCCGAAGAAATACGGCGGCCTCGGGTTCTCGGCGTATCTCAACAGCAGCGTGGTGCAAAAACTCACCACGCGGTGCGGTCCACTGGCGACGACGGTGATGGTGCCCAACTCGCTCGGGCCGGCCGAACTGCTCATTCATTACGGCACGCAGGCACAACGGGATCACTACTTGCCGCGCCTCGCCTCCGGCGAGGACATCCCATGCTTCGCCCTGACAGAGCCGGGCGCGGGTTCGGATGCCGGCGCCATCTCTTCCACAGGCGTCGTATTTAAGGGCGAAGACGGGAAGCTGTATCTCCGCATGAACTGGAAGAAACGCTATATCACGCTCGGCGCGGTGGCGACGGTTCTCGGATTGGCATTCAAGCTCGAAGATCCCGACAATCTCCTCGGCACCGGGACGCACCCCGGCATCACGTGCGCGCTTATTCCATCCGAAAATCCGGGTGTGGTGCAAGGCCGGCGGCACGACCCGCTCGGGGTGCCGTTTTACAATAGCCCACTCGAAGGGCACGACGTGGTGGTCTCCGTGGATGCGATCATCGGGGGCAAGGACAACGCGGGGAAAGGATGGCGGATGCTAATGGAATCGCTGGCTGCTGGGCGGGGCATTTCGCTGCCTGCGAGTGCGTCCGGAGGTGCGAAGCTCGTCTTCCGCGCGGCCTCGGCCCACGCCACGACGCGCAAGCAGTTCGGCCTGTCGGTCGGCAAATTTGAAGGGATTGAAGAGCCACTCGCCCGTATCGGCGGGTACAATTATATCCTTGAGGCGGGTCGGACGTACACCTGTGGCGCGCTCGATCAGGGTGCCAAGCCGGCCGTCGTGACGGCGATGATGAAATACAACTTCACCGAACTCTCGCGAAAGATCGTCAATGATGGCATGGATATTCTCGGGGGAAACGGCATTTCCCGGGGTCCGCGGAATTTGCTCGCCCACGGATATATCAATCAGCCCATCGCGATCACCGTCGAGGGGGCGAATATCTTGACGCGGACGCTGATGATCTTCGGGCAAGGGGCTATACGGTGCCATCCCTATGCCTATTCGGAGATTCAGGCCCTGGCCGAGGGCGATGTGAAGACCTTTGACCGGGCCTTTTGGAAACACATCGGCCACGTCGGGCGCAATAAGGCGCGGGCCTTTTTCTTGAGCATCACGCGGGGCCGGGTGGCGCATTCACCCATCGGCGGGCCGGCGGCGCGCTATGTGCGGAAGCTGACGTGGGCGTCGGCCTCCTTCGCCTTCCTCGCCGACGTTGCGATGGGCGTCCTCGGCGGTGATCTGAAACGGAAAGAGAAACTCACCGGCCGCTACGCCGACATCTTCTCATGGATGTATCTCGGCGCGGCGACCATTCGGCGCTTTGAGGCGGAGGGACGACGCAAAGAGGATCTGCCCTATTTCCACTGGGCCATGCGCCATGCACTGGCACAAATACAGGCCGGCTTCGAGGGCATCTATCAAAACCTCCGCGTGCCGGGCATGACGTGGCTTCTCCGCGGGCCGATTGCACTGTGGTCGCGGCTGAATACGCTCAGTGGCGGCCCGAACGACCGCCTCGGTGGGACGGTGGCGCGGCTCATGCAGACGCCCGGCGAACAGCGGGATCGCATGGCCGCGGGCGCCTATGTCCCGACCGATCCCGAACAGGCCCTCGGGCGGCTGGAACGGGCATTCCGGTTGACGTTCGAAGCTTCTGTGGTGGAGCACAAGGTCAAATCCGCCGTCAAGTCGGGGCAGCTCGAAAGAGGTCGCCCGGCTCAGATGGTGACGAAGGCGCTGGAAAAAGGGCTCATTACGATGAACGAGGCGGACCTTGTCCGGGCGGCGGCCGAAGCGCGCGAGGATGCCATTCAGGTGGACTCGTTTACGCTCGAAGAATACCGTCGCAGTGCGGTATTGCCCAATCCGACGGGTGGTGACGGCGCACCACCCATTCGCGGCGACCGGCCGGTTCGAGCGTGAGCGAATACGCACAAACTGACATGCAGCCGTTCCAGCCTACGGGGTGATCCGCGTCATCGCTCCGCGGGCATCTCTGCGAGGGTACGCACGGTGACGTGCCGGCTCTCGGGATCAATCCATTCATAATAGCCGGGCAGTCTTTCGTCTACAGCGCGGGCAAAATCGGAGAGGACCGGCAGGTAATCTGAAGGCACCGGGACGACCAACGTGGAACCTTCACTCGGCTGCCTATAGTGGCCGATGTCGCGTTCGACATGACAGAGTCGCGGCAGGTACTGATCCAGCCCGGCAATGGTGAACTGGCGCATGATCCGATCAACATTTGCCCGGTGCCACGCCGGCGGGTCGTCATTATCGGCCGCCATCGTCGCCAGTGGGACGGAATGGGTGCCGGTGCGTTTCTCAAGGCTGCGGCACTGGTAGTGGACCACGGAGAGCTCGGCCACAGGAAGGACCGCATTGGTATGGAGAAGCGTTTCGCGCCATTTCGCACACAGTTTGTGAATCGCCAATACGTCCTGAAGGCTTAGTGACAAGCCGGGTTTCAGGGCCGCCAGGGTTATTTTGGGCCATCGGCTTCCCGGGAATTCCGGGCTCATGCGTGGAAAGGAATTTGCCACCTCCTTCTTGATGGCCAGCAAGGACGGGCTAAAGCCACGAAACGCCAGGGTCAGGACGCCCGAACGGGCAAGAAAAAACGCCTCCGGAGCCAGCGAGGTCGCCGGTTTGTCATGGACGATTTGTCGCACGACTTCCACGTTGACCATCGGCGTTGTTCCGGAGGAAGTTGGCATACCATCCCTCGCGTTTACATTTCGGGTATCGCGGCCCGAATCGCCGGGCCCCTGACTCTATCACGCGAGTTGCATATTCCGGTTTCGATTCCCGGCCGAAGGAGGGGAAAAATCACCGAATCCCCTCGAACCAGGCGCGATTAGGTCTGAATCACACCAGGATTGAAGGCCGGCATCTCGGGGTTGAGGTCGGCCATCTCGATACCCCGGCTGATCCAACGGCGGGTATCGACGGGGTCGATGATTTCGTCGACCCAGAGCCGGGCTGCCGCATACAGTGGAGACATATGCTCCTTGAATCGGGCTTCAATCGTGGCGAGGAGTTCTTTTTGCTCGTCCTCTGAGGGCACTGCGCCCTGACGCTTGAGTTTGGCCATCTGGATCTGGAGGAGCGTTTTGGCCGCCTGAGCGCCGCCCATTACCGAGATGCGAGCCGTGGGCCAGGCGAGCATCAGGCGGGGATCGTAGGCCCGGCCGCACATGGCGTAATTGCCCGCGCCGTAGGAATTGCCCACCACGATCGTGAATTTGGGAACGACCGAGTTTGCGACCGCATTGACCATCTTGGCGCCGTCCTTGATGATGCCGCCGTGCTCGGAACGCGTGCCCACCATGAAACCCGTAACATCCTGAAAAAAGACGAGGGGGATGCGTTTCTGATTACAATTCAAGATGAACCGGGCGGCTTTGTCGGCCGAGTCGGAATAGATGACGCCGCCGGCCTGTAGTTCGTCCGTGTGTGCCTTTTTGCCGGCGCGTGCTTTCACGATCATGCGCTGGTTGGCGACGATACCCACGCTCCACCCGTCGATGCGGGCATAGCCGGTGAGGAGGGTCTGCCCGTACTCGGATTTGTACTCGGTCCACGTGTCCGCGTCGATGATGCGAGCGAGGATCTCGCGCATGTCGTAGGGCTGGGCACCGTTTTCGGGCATCAACCCGTAGATGTCGGAGGCGGGAAAGGGCGGCGGAACGGGATCGGCACGGTTGAATCCAAAGCGCGGGCGCGGGCCAAATTTTGCGACGAGGTCGCGAATCGTGTCGAGGCATGTGGCATCATCGGGCATCAGATAGTCCGTCACGCCGGAGATCTGGCAATGGGTGGCGGCGCCGCCGAGCGTTTGGATGTCGGCCTCCTCACCGATGGCGGCTTTGACGAGGAAGGGGCCGGCCAGAAAGACGGAGCCGGTTCCGTTGACTATGAGGGCCTCATCGCTCATGATTGGCAGATATGCGCCGCCGGCGACACAACTGCCCATGATGGCGGCGATCTGCGGGATGCCCCGGCTCGAGAGGATGGCGTTGTTCCGGAAGATGCGTCCGAAGTGCTCTTTGTCGGGGAAAATCTCATCTTGCCGCGGCAAAAAGACGCCGGCGGAGTCCACGAGATAAATGATCGGGACGTGGTTTTCGAGGGCGATTTCCTGGGCGCGGAGGTTTTTCTTTGCGGTGATCGGAAACCACGCGCCGGCCTTAACCGTCGCGTCATTGGCGACGATGAAGCAGAGCCGCTCACTGACATGCCCAAGGCCCATCACGGTGCCAGCGGCCGGGCATCCACCTTCGTCCTCGTACATGCCCTCTCCGGCGAAGAGTCCGAGTTCCATAAAGTTCGCCGGGTCGTCGAGGAGGGCCGCGATGCGTTCCCGCGCCGTCATCTTGCCTCGCTTGTGCTCACGTTCGATTCGCTTCGTGCCGCCGCCGAATTTGATGGCATCAGCCCGCGTGCCGAGGGCTCCAAGCAATACACGATAGTGGTCTATGCGTTTCTGAAAAGAGGACTTTTCTGTGGCTACATGGGTGCCGAGGGCGCGAGGAGTTTCAAGAGACATGGGCACGAAAAAGCGCTTTCAGAGAGAAATTCGTATTCGACGAATCCGACATCGGTACCGCAGGCCTTCGTTCCGCAAGAACCGGACTTGAGGGCTGCTAAACGCAATCCAAAAAAAGCCCGGCCGCAAGGGCCGGGAAGTAAAAGCAAGCCGTACAATAGCCTGATTTTATGGGTACGGCAGACCTTAAATGAAGGCGCATATTTTTTGCATAATCTCTGCCCGCGGCTCACCGGTTTTCTGTTCGATAAGGTCGACCATCTTGTTGAGATTGCCGCGTGCCTTTTTCAATTCTTTGTCGTCAAATTCGTGCTCGCCCCAGATGGTCAGGATTTGATCTTTCACGCGTGCCCAACTGTCGTTCATGCTTTCGGTTGCCATAATGCCTCCGTAGAGTTGTCTTACCGATAAAGAGAAACTGATGATATATGAGACAGAACGGCATGTACTGATGTTTCTGGTATAATGAAACTTCTTAGATACCGACGCGCCAAAACCTAATTTCCAGTAGAGATTCGGTGCCAGAACATGAGTACAAGTATAACTATCCAGACTAGATGCCCGATGCCCAATCCCATCGCGAGCCGCTTCCGAAGCCCATCCATATCGCTGGAGGTGCCGGTTGCACTCACGAGGCCTTTGCCGGCCGGCTGGAGCATGAAATAATGAAGCGCTATGAGGATAACAATCAGCAATGCGGCTGTATGATATTGGGGACCCTTGATGCCGCCGGCGATTAATGCGCCCATGCCAAACACCAATGTCAGGATGAGCAGTATGCCCATAACTCGAAGTGCGTGCTGAATATCCTCCGCCACCAGTGTCGCTCCGGGCCCTTCCATTTTAGAGATCAGCTTTGTTTGACCGGTGAGCCGCATGCCTGCGCCAAACCAGGCAGCAGCCGTCGCGATATGAAGAAGGATAAACGCGATTTGGAGAAAGTAGACCATATCAGAAAAGGGTATCGTGAATAAAAGCCCGCCCAAGATACACGAATACGTAGAATGGGAAAAGTGCCCCGGGTCGAAAACGGTGGAAGGGCCGCGAACAAATGAAACACCTGCAGCGACAATCGCTCCCACGTGTCTAATTAGGCATGGCTACTTGAATCGAAGAGGCGCCGCATCAACTTTCGCTTGGCGATAGGTAAAATAGTGGACTCGAAGGGAAATGCAATTTCACTGTCTACAAAATAAGTTGCCGGATTGGGGAGTTCCGGGTAATCATCCAGAAGATTAAGTTTGACGGAAGAAAGAGAGGCACCGAGATTAGGCTGTTCAATAGTTTTCATGTGCGTGGTGCGAAGACTTCGGTACCGTTCACTGGCGCTCTCAAATATTGACAGGTTGTATTGAAGTACGTGCATTCTCTGAAATTGGTGGTCAGGAATGAGCAGGTAACCTTCCTCAACGTAGGATGGTACCAATCCCACTTCTTCAAGATGAAGGTTTTCGTCCACAAACTCAAAGATAGTTCGTCCCTCTTCGATGGCTTGTTGCATAAGCGGGAGCGCCCATTCGATGAGCGTTTCTACAGGTCCAAGCTGTCCTGGATCCAGGTCAGATTTATCCAACTGGAGGGCCAAAGAATCAGGGTCAAGCCCGGTGATTGTACCGGGAATGGCATCACGAAAATCATTGAGTCGATGGAGTACCGAGCGCAGTGTGCCGTAAAGATTGACGAGTTCACCCAGATACGGGTAAATGATGTTCCGGGAAAACGCATGCCGGATTTTTTGCAAGCCATCTAGTATGCGGTACTGCGCATGCTCAACATCTGAACCGGCACGCATAAATTGATCGAGGGTCAGTACTGCCATGGCGTTACCTCAGCTGTCTATTATCTACCTCTATTCCAGCGCGTTGTGCAAAACGGAATACAATCAAAAATATTGCCATGGTCTAACCCGCAATTATACAATGAGATGATTTTGATATCGGCAGTCGCGATAGGAGGTAAAGCCTCGAATAGAAAACTTGGGTAAGACGTGAGGGAATGGTGAGGAATTGGCTGAGAAGAGCGCGACTACAATATTATTTAAGGCCTGCGAGGTCTCTAAAAATTATGGACGCCGAGTTCGACAGCCAGTTCGGTATCCGGAAATTGGATTCGGGCCGATTTTAGCTCCGCTTCGTCCAGGTCTGGAGGTAGATGCGTGAGAAGTAATTGCTTTACGTTCGCAGTAACGGCGACGTGCGCGGCCTCTAAGGCCGATGTATGTCCGTTTCCCGATCCGTTGGCCTCGTGCACAAGGATATCGGCATGCCTGGCCAAATGGACGATGCTGTCGCAGGGTTCGGTATCGCCGGAAAAGACGACGACACCATTTGTGGCACAGCTCTCGACACGAACCCCCACGACAGGCACCGAGTGGCTGCCCGGTGCAACCGTAACGCGCCACGTATCATCGCTCAGAACGAACGCTCCTTGCGCGTGGCCAACTTCCTTCCATTCGACTGTTGGGAGGTCATGATGCGCAAGATTAAAAGCCGCAAGGCAACGCCAGGCCTGTTCGAGCGCCGGGCCGATGCCATAGACCGGGATAGAGCGTCTGCGGCCGGAAAGCCAGATTTTTTCCATGAATAACGGGAATCCGCTGACATGGTCGGCATGCTCGTGTGTGATAAATAGGCCCGTGATCGTTTCGATGTCTATGCCGGCTTGCAGTATACGTTGAACAACGTCGCCCCCGCAATCGATGACAAGTGTAGAGGCATCATCGGTCAGGGCAAGCATGGTGGTGTGGCGGTGGGGATCCGTAACGGCAGCGCCGGTCCCCAGAAGATGAAGCGTAGGCATCTTAATAGTGAAAGATCTGAGATCCCGTAATCTACGTAATGGGGGACGGAATGGGCCTACTTTTTTCGACGGACAGTATAGGCTACCAGGTCGAGCATGGCTGCGCGGGATGTAGTAGGCGGAAACGTGATGAGCAGGTCCCGGGCCTCTTGAGCGATCTCGTGCATGCGACGGTGCGCATATGCAAGGCCTCCCTTTTGATCAACAAAACGGGAAATTGAACGAATGTCGGCTCGACTCTTTCGCTTTTTGCGAACGATATTCATAACGGGTTGTTGCTCCGCTCGGCTTGATTCACGAAGGGCATAAATTAGCGGAAGCGTTAGTTTTTTCTCCTGAAGGTCGATGCCGAGTGGTTTTCCCACATCCCGTACACCATAGTCGAACAGGTCGTCACGAATCTGAAAAGCGAGGCCAAGTTTCTCGCCGATCAGGCGCATTTGGCCCACCCTATTTTCGTCAGCGGTAGTACTAAGGGCTCCACAGGTGGTACAGGCTGCAATGAGCGAGGCCGTTTTGTCAGAAATAATGCGAAAATAAGTCTCTTCGTCTATATCGAGGTGGCGCGCTTTTTCAATTTGGAGAAGCTCGCCCTCACTCATGCGACGGACGGCATCGGAGACAGTGTGGAGCAACTGGTAATCGTGGAAGTCGAGCGCAAGAAGCAGGCCGCGGCTCAGTAAAAAATCACCGAGGAGGACGGCAACTTTGTTCTTCCACAGCGCATTGATCGAAAAAACCCCACGTCGTCGTTCGGCGTCATCAACCACGTCGTCGTGGATAAGCGTCGCAGAATGTAGCAATTCTACGAGGGCCGCACCTCGATACGTCGTCTCAGTGACGGTACCACACATTTTAGCCGACAGCAATACCATCAACGGGCGAATACGTTTGCCTTTCTGTCGGAGGACATAGCGTACGACCCGATCCAAAAGGCTGATATCCGTTTTCATCGCATCACGGAAATAACGCCTGAAATGCTTCATTTCGGCTTCAACGGGGCGTCGAATTTGTGCTAGCGAGACGGCATGGCCATTCGTTGAGAGATCTATGACACTCGTTTCGATAGGGTGCGGCATGCACTGGTCCAGCTTTCAAAAAAAATTGAAATGTGCCGCAATATACGCGGGTTGAGGGTAGAAGTTTGTGAGGGCCGCGACCATTATTTCGCTGTGGGGCAAAGAGTAATGTGCTCAGATCCTGTCGTCGAGCCGACATCAAATCAACCGAATCTGTACCCGCTACGCCGAAGAAGAATCAAGAAGAAGGGCACCCCGGTGATTGCGGTAATGATGCCTACTGGGAAATCTTGCGCGGTAAGAAGGATGCGAGCCAGGACATCCGCCCAGAGCAGAAAAACGGCTCCGGTAAAGAAGCTGAAGGGAACAACACGGCGATGAGAAACACCGACAAGAGCACGTACCGCGTGTGGTACAATTAGTCCCACGAAGCCGATGGCCCCAGAAGTCGCGACTAGTGTTCCCGTTACGAAAGCCGCCACCGCGATAAGGATTCGCTTGACCGTCTCTACCGGCACACCGAGGCTAAGGGCCGGCTCCTCGCCAGTGAGAAGCGCATCGAGCGGACGTGCCATCAGGAGAAGTACTGCGAGCCCAACAAACGAAGCGATGGCGGGGAGGGGGACTTGGCTCCAATGAACGCCGTTGAGCGACCCGAGCAGCCAAAAAAGTACGCCGCGAAGCCTGTCAGGCTCCGGCGAGAGCAGCGTCACAAAAGCTGTAACGGCAGCCATTAGCGAAGACATGGCAACCCCGGCAAGTAACAGCCTCGCCACTGAAATTCGTCCGTGAGATCGTGCGACAAGATATACGATCAGAAGAGATACCCATCCACCAATGATGGCTGCAAGAGGAAGCGAAAGGGTCCTTGAAAGCAAGGGTGGTAGAAATCCGAGGAAAAACAACGAAGCGCCTGCCGACGCTCCGCTCGAAATACCAAGTATGTAAGGTTCCGCCAGGGGATTTCGAACCAGTGCTTGCATTGCAACGCCGACAATCGACAATCCGCCACCGACCACCATGGCAAGCAATACGCGCGGCATTCGCAACTCCCATACAATCAGGTCGACGGTAGCGCTGACGCTCGTACTGTGGCCCGGAATAAGGTGGTGCCTCAATACCTCCGAGACGGCGCTTATCGAGACGGACTCGTCGCCTACAAAGATTGCAGCCAGTATTGAGAACACGAGCAAAACAAATAGGCCAATGCCAGTGAGGACAAGCTTTTTCATGGGGAAACGGCCCTCAATAGGGTATCCATCAGCGCGGGATGAAGTGTTTTCGCTAAGAGGTATGCCCCGTCAGCCAGTCGCGGACCCGGCCGCAAAAACAAATCCGGGTCGAGCCGGAAGACCAAACCAGCCTCAATGGCCGGAATTATTCGCCACGTCGGGTGATATTCGAGAAGTCGGCTGAGGTTAAAATCCTTGTCGAAAGTGCCGACAATGACATTTGGGCGGGCCACGAGGACAAATTCATCACTCAGAACCGGGGCGTCATTTTCGATCTCTGATGTAATACTTGTGCCACCCGCTAGATCAATCAGCGTTTGAATGTAACTTCCCTTGCCGAATGAAAAGAGTGTTTTTTCGCCGATGAGAAAAAGGACGCGGGGGCGCGTCGTGAGAGTATCGGTCGCGGAGAGAAGCCGTTCGAGCCGTCCCTCAAAGTCATTTGCGGCGCGTGATGCTATAGACTCTGTTCCAAAAATGGCGCCTGTGGCGCGAAGAACGCGGGGGACATCGGACAGGGTGCGGAAAGAAAAGAAGATGGTTGGAATGGAGAGTGCGGCGAAAGTCTTTGCGTCCCGAGTGCTGTTTACTTGATCAGTTGCTAGGACAAGGCTAGGATCGAGCGCGGCAATGGCTTCGAAATTAAGGGGTAGCGTGCTGAAATGGGGGAGTTGCTCGACGGCTCGTGGATAATTGTCAGAGATTGAAACGCCTGCGACACGATCTCCCGCTCCCGCGGCGAACAGGATTTCCGTCAGATTTGGCGCAAGGGGCACGACCCGTTCGACTCTTCCTTCCCAGGTGACCTTGCGCCCCAGGTCATCGGTAAACGTGCCCGCCGTATTCGGTACTTTGACTCCACAGCCCCACAATACGGCAAGTGAAAACAGGAGGAAGCCGGGGACAAAGTCACGTGAATTGGACAACGGGCTTGGGGCAAATGGCGAGGAACGGGCGTGTGCAATATAAAATCTGCTGACGTTCCGCGCCCATTGGAACATGAAAGTGTCTCGAAGAGCATGTGGCGTTCAGTATATGTGCCCATATCCAAATCGCATGGAAAAATTAATTCCTCGGTCATATTTAATTCGGCTGCCAGTTATGGCAGTGTGAGGCGGTAAATGGTATAGATCGAAGTGGCATTCCGTTGAGCCGGGCTGCCTGTGTGTTTTCGGATCACGGAACGGCCGGGGGATGCAGTTTGGGTGGCGCGAGCAGTGGCAGCAGAATCGGACACCGTTGTGGCCGTCGGTGGCGACGGCAATTTTCATGAGGAATGTCGTGGGTTCATTTAGGGCGACGTTGCCACCCTCGTGCGTAAACCCTCTCGTCACGGGAAACGACTTTGCCGCAATACTTAACCCGCCGCACATTGCGGAGGTGGGCGCAAACACTCTCCACACGGAGCATTCTGTCACCATAGAAAACGGTCTAGTGCTAGTGGGCTACGAAGGCCTGAATTGCACGCCTGTTCGCAAACGCAAAGGGCTTTGGCTCGGACGCAGCCACGGCCGTAATTATCTTGCGTTATAATCGCTTTCCGAGTGTATCGGCTTATCCTGATTCCATCATCTACACGCCTCTTATGAGGCAGTCTGTCATGCTCCGGTCCGATATAGTTGCCGAGTCCGGAAATGGGTCGGTTTCTTCCAGCGAGACCTTACTCATAGCGACAGCAATCGACGGAATACGCTCCGGTGGCGATCATTAACGGCTCCGGGCGGATCTCTCGTCAACGGGCTTCTCCATGTCAGCATCGTGAATGATGTGTCTGTCTTGCGCATCCTATGGTGATTCGGCTGGTCCTTTACGGGAGGCAGTCGGTGTCCTGGAGATATCGACGGACAGAATAGCCGTTTGCTGCGGTTGGGACGGCCAGCCCTTGCCCGTCCACGACGATGTATTAGTGCTTACTTCCGGTGCCTTGGAATTATTGGCAACCACAGGCCCGGGTGGTCTTATGGCATGAATGCCGAAGACCATGTATAATGAATAGGGAAAGGCGTTATATTGATGCACCATTGCGATGAACCATGTCTTTCCGCCCATGGACGTATTGTGAATATAGGGCCGGTGCATATGCGCGGGCTTAAAGTTTCCCGGTTGAACACCGCGAGTCGCTTGTCGTATTATCGTGCCGCCTTTTGAATTGATTTTTTCAGATGATGAACGAAACGGAAAGCGAACAAATAATTCGGCGCCTCGAAAAGCGTGTACAAGAAAACGGTGGGGCCACGGACCGAGTGTTGCATGATGCCCTGCAACGAATGGTAAATGTCGGGGCGTGCCGATTCGGCGTTTGTGTCGACAATCCGGAGAAGATGGGTTTTTCGGCCTGTGAATTGGCGCCGCCCATGGCGCGCATGATTGACCACACGGCGCTGAAACCCGAGACTACCCAAGAGCAGATAAGACAGCTATGCAACGAGGCGCGCCGATATTGCTTCGCTTCGGTTTGTGTCAACGCCTGCAATGTTCCCCTGGCGGCCAAAATGCTACGAGGAAGTCCGGTGGCCGTCTGCACGGTCATAGGTTTTCCGCTTGGAGCAACGCAAACTACAACGAAAGTGCATGAGGTTCGGGAGGCCATCCGCGAAGGCGCAACGGAGGTTGACATGGTGTTAAACATCGGGATGCTTAAGAGCGGATGTACCGATTATGTGGAGCAGGACATCCGGGCTGTTGTGGAGGAGGCAAGGGAACGTGAGGGGACGCCCGGTCGTGTCGTCGTAAAAGTGATCCTCGAGACGGCATTGCTCACCGATGAAGAAAAGGTAGTGGCTTCCGTGCTCGCCCAGAATGCGGGCGCAAATTTTGTGAAGACGTCGACGGGTTTTTCGAAGGGAGGTGCCACTGCGTCCGATGTGGCGTTGATGCGCCGCGTGGTTGGACAGGGCATGGGAGTTAAGGCCTCCGGTGGCGTACGATCCCGGGAAGATGCCGAATCAATGATTGCTCATGGCGCCACAAGATTGGGCGCTAGCGCTTCGGTCGAGATAATGAAGGATCTCGTATCGACTTCAGACTATTAGATTTCCGGCATCATGAAGACCTCGAAATTCCGATTTTTCCCATCGCTCGTTCTTGCCGTCCTGACGTTACTGTTCGCGGCGTGCTCGGGTAGTCGTAGTGCGAACGATCGCGGGGCCAATGGAGATGCATCTGGCCGAACCGAGATTCAACTATCCGACTTTGAAGATTTTGATGCCCGACCGTACCGTGAGTCCCCGCCTGATATTCGGTCGACGGTGGAGCATGATGTCCCTGCAAACTTATTATCTGGACGAGCGGATCAGGGAGCAGAACGGGTGATGCAAGGCTTCCGCATTCAGATTTTCCAGTCTCTTGACAAGGCAAAAGCTATTGATTTGGAAGAATCTGTCACTTCGTGGTGGGAGAATCTAGAAGAAGAAAATAGGCCTGAGGGGCTATTTGGAAAAGAAATACCGGCTTATCTCGATTATCGCCAACCATATTACCGAGTACGTATCGGCGATTTTGCAACGCGCGAGGAAGCTGAGCAGGCGCTGGTAGTGGTGGCTGTTCGCTTTCCCGGTGCTTTTATTGCTCCAGACATGGTAACTGTGGAACGCTGAGACGATAATAATAGAAGGACCGGTTATATCGCCGGGATGATGCTTTAGGATACGATTCCCTGCAACTGGTTCACGGTTATTGCGAAAAGCACGACAAAGCTAAGAAAGCCAGAAACGACGAGGATGACCTCGAGTGACAAGCGCCAGGGTTCACGCGTCGCTTCGAAGGGAAATTGTTCCAAATGAACGGGATCGGAATTAGTCATGGTTCATTCTCCTCAGGAGGGATCGGGAAACGGGCGCAATACTTAATTCACCAATTTTGGTGCCGAAGTTTGCTTGAACTCGAAATTCATCGGTACGGAAGCTTAGAAAATTCGTTGCGGACGCTGCGAATGGGCATATTCCAATATCATTCGTAGCGAATTGGGTTTTTCAGGCATTTGATCGCATCACCAAGTTTGGAATTAAAGTGCATTGAATTCTATACACGTGGGACGGTGGTGTGTCGGTGATTTACCAATTTGTACATGAAGATGTCGCCCTAAATGATCATATTGCTCACGAGTGAGCGACCTTCGGATAGGGTTTTCGCTTTGCCAGAGCCGAACGATCTCGAGTAACGACAGTTACATTTTGGCGTTTTGAAGTGCGTAAGCCGGGCCGACGAGGCGAGCAGAACAACAAGAAATATTCTGCGCAGATGGGAGGGATCGCACGAATCGGAATTGGTGGGCACAAAAAAACCTCTCCGAAGGGCAAAAAAAGGAGGAGTCGCAAACGTAGTCGCGTATCCCGCCTTACCCTGGAGAGGCGTCGTCTTGGGCTCGCATCAACCTGTGGTCCTCAACCAGGGGTAATCTCAGACGGTCCTCACGCGAACTACTGCGAAGACCGTCTTGCCGCGATGGCGAACTAATGGGCCCAGGATGCCACTCAATCCACACGAAAAACTACAGGCAACATTCGCACCAACTACCTCGAAGGTTGCTTTCGTCGTATGGCGACGAAACTCTTCGTCTTCTAAAAAAATACCAACCCGCGCAGATGGAACACAAAAGGAAGAATGATCATGCCCGTTCCATCTATGCGGATTAGCGGTGCTCACTCAAATAGTAAGCGGTTTATGATCACCCTTTATTGAAACCCCCTTACCCTACAATTGCAGGGTAGCGAAAATATAGGGTTCGGCCACAATGCATGTAAATGGGGGTCGTCCCCAAATGATCATGGGAACAATTCCCAGGCCCCAGATACCGCGCGATGCCTCAAAAACGAATGAAATCACTGATACGCGGCTGGTCCTTGATTGCCCGGAGCTCTTCGTGCGTTGGTCGCTGCGGTCGATCTCGATCGCGAGCGACCAGGCAGAGGAAGCCAAGTTTTTCGCCGGCGTTGGCTCGAAACTGATGCCAGGTCATTTGCGGGACGCGTACCAGGTCGAACGGAGAAACTGTGTAGATATGGTCGCCGACCAGTGCCTGTCCGCGGCCTGAAAGAATGAGGACAGCGTGAACATGATTATGACGCTCGAGAGTTGAGTGGCCGCCAAAGTCAATTTCGAAATATCGTATTTGTACGGCAAGATCGTCCGCTGCGTCGAAGAGTACTTGCCGCGTAACGTCCTTAAAGTTTGTCCCCGTCGTTCTGTAAGCTTTGACGAGTACGTCATCCCATCGGAATCCATCGTCCCCCTTTCGAAAGTGACGGATTGGAGCGATCTCCAAGTTTTGTTGTTTTGGTGGGTCCATTCTAGAAAGGGTCAGGAGGTAGGTAGCGCCGCTACCGATTGTTCTACTGCCCGTGTAAACAACTTTGTGCGGCTGAGCAAATCCTTTCCGGCTTCGAGCAGGCTCCCCCCGATGAGCAATATCGTATCGCGACCATACGTTTCGATGAGTTCTTCGGCCCGGTCCACCGTCATTCCGCCTGCGGGGACCGGAAACGCGCAGCGAAAAGGTGGGCACCGTTTGCGTAACGCGTCCGCCACCGCCATACATTTGTCTTGGGGATAGCTAAAGCGACCACCATAATTAACATATATCACGGCATCAGCGCCGAAAAGGCGAAATAATTTTCCGAGAAGGGCAGCGGGCTCAATCCTGGAAGTACCGGAAAAGCTCGGGTGTGCAATAATCGGTACGTCGCACCATCGGCGTGCTAGGTCGTAGAAAAATGGTAGGCCCACTAACATGGGTGCCACCATGACTGCAGCCACGCCACGTTTCTGCACCCACTCTAATTGTCGCAAAATCTGGTCGGGAGTACCGGAGAGATTGGGTACATATGCAGATCGCCGACCCGTACGCGCCACGACCTCGTTTACGGCTTCCATACAACACAGCACCCGATCCTCAAATGGACAGAAGTGATGGTCTCCGAGGAAATGATCGTCTTTGATAATGTCGATGCCGCCTTCTGCGAACGTCCGGCACAATGATGCCAATTCGGGCGGCGTCATCCCCACGGGTTTGAGGGCTGAGGCGGTGAGGGGTCGTTCCATTATGCCGAACCGAACTCGCAATCCCTCTATGCCAAAGCTGGGCCCGTGAAAAAGGTGCTTGAGGGAATCTGGCAATTCAAAATCCACGAGCCGAACATTTCGATGGAGGGAACTGTTGCCGAAAAGTACATTTAGAAATTGCGCCGGGTCAGCCGAGGCCGTTTCCGTGGGCAAAGAAAGAGTGACGAGAAAACCGCCTTCGGGTGTGGGAATGGGCTTGCCCGCATGGCCGGTAAGGTGATTTCGAACAAAAGGGTATCGGAGTCCCACCGACCGTGGGGTCTCATTAGTCTGTTCGAGGAGCACCGCGGCAGCAAGATCCCGCATCGAGTCCGGACCCCCGTCAAGGTGATACGTGGCTTGCAAAAACTCCATAAGCAAAAATTACAACGTAAATATTCTACGTCCGGGCACTGAGGGCCGCGCCGATAATGCCGGCTTCATTTTGAAGCTGTGCCGGAAGGACTTCGGCGCGAGTCGTAAGTAAGGACGAGAAACGCTCGAATTTCTTCGGGCGGCTGACACCACCGCCGATGATAAGCAAGTCGGGCGCAAAAAGAAATTCCACATGGTTGAGATATTTTTGAAATCGTTTCGCCCACTTTTCCCACGTGATCTTGTCGCGTTTTCGCGCGCTATCTGCAGCCCGCCTTTCTGCATCGTGACCGTTGAGTTCCAAATGACCGAGTTCCGTATTTGGCACCAAGACCTGGTCATAAAACATCGCGGAACCGATGCCAGTGCCTACTGTGAGAACCAATACGAGGCCATTTCTTTTCCGGCCCGCGCCGAAGGCCATTTCCGCCACACCTGCAGCGTCGGCATCATTGAGCACTGTGGCCCGGCATCCCGTCGCCTCATGAAGAAGCCGGTCGGCACGGGTACCAATCCAGCGCTCGTCGATATTGGCAGCCGTCTGGACAATGCCATTCTTGATGCGGCCGGGCAGTGTACAACCGATGGGGCCATGCCACTCAAAATGATTCGTTATTTTAGCGACCGTCTTTGCGACCGATTTCGGTGTGGCAGGATGCGGTGTGGGAAGGCGGAAGCGCTCATCGAGCAGATCTCCGTTGGAAATATTTACCGGCGCTCCTTTGACGCCGGAGCCGCCAATGTCGATACCCAATATGGTCATATGCGTTAAATGAAGTGGCAAATGGATGAGGCACAGTGGCATGACGCAGAAAAATTCAATGCCCGTCCATTTCGGCTAAAACATTTTGCACGGCTGGAAACTGCTGCTCCGTCAATGCGGAAATCGACTCAAGGATCCCGTTCTTCAATTTAGCGCATCTTTACGGTGACTTATCCTATCAATGCCCTATTTTAGTACCGATACGGTTTTGACTCCTCATTTACAAGTGAAATACGATCATTATGAGAAATCTGCTGATTTTTTCCGCCCTGTTTATTTGCGTCGGATTCAGTTCGTGTCAGTGTTCGGACAAGCCCTCGATTGGCCCGGTTGAAAGTTCGAGTTCGACGTCCGTGAATATCGTCCCCAACTTGTTTGTTTAAACCGCTCACTTCGTCGGCCGAAAAGCTCCACGCCTGCATCTGGCGGATGCCGTTCTGAATTCGTTCGGGTTATTTAGGCTGCCCTATGGTCATTCCTGACGACAAGATCGAAGAGATTCGAAATGCCACGGACATCGTGGATGTTGTAGGGGATTTTGTGTCGCTCAAAAAGCGTGGGTCGAAGTTCTGGGGGCTGTGTCCTTTTCACAGTGAAAAGACGCCGTCTTTCAGCGTGGATCCGGACCATAACATGTTCTATTGTTTTGGCTGCCACAAAGGAGGGGATGTATTCACTTTTGTAAAGGAAGTGGATGGCGTCGGATTTATGGAGGCTGTCAAGAGCCTTGCCGCGCGTGCGGGGGTGATTTTGCCGGAGCGACCCGAACAGGTCGAACAGGCCAATGAAGTCGAGTCGATATACAATGCATTGCGTTTTGCGGGGCGGTTTTTCTTTCGACAACTCACGACGAACAAGTCAGCAGCCCATGCCCTCGACTATCTGAGAGAGAGGGGATTTACGAAAGAGACGATCAAATCCTTTGGGCTGGGATACGCAGTAGATGGCTGGGCTGAATTGTTGACAGCGGCCGAAGCCGAGCAAATTCCACCCGGTGTGCTGGAGAAAGCCGGACTCGTTATTCGACGGAAGGATGGTGACGGGTATTACGACCGTTACCGCGGCCGCGTCATCTTTCCTATTTTTTCCCATGTGGGCAAGATTTTGGGCTTTGGCGGACGCATCCTCACAAATCAAACAGATCAACCCAAATACATCAATTCCCCCGAAACAAAAGTTTATAATAAAAGACGCGTGCTTTATGGACTCTATCAGGGCAAAAAAGACATCCGGCGTCGGGAAGAGGCGATATTGGTGGAAGGGTATACGGATGTAATCTCTTTGCATCAGGCGGAGGTCGGGCATGTAGTAGCATCCAGCGGGACGGCACTCACCAGCGAGCAAGTAAGGATGCTCGGGCGTTATGCGAGACGAGTACTCTTGCTTTATGATGCCGATACCGCGGGGCTGGAAGCCACGTTGAGGGGAATCGATATGGTGCTGGCGCACGGACTAGCGGTTTACGCTGTGGCCTTGCCCGCGGGTGAAGATCCCGATTCATACGTGCGAAATAACGGTGGTGAGGCTTTCGTCGATTACGTCGACACGAACCGCCAGGATTTTGTGACCTACCTCTATGAGCGAGCTCGTCGATCCGGCGCGCTAGATAGCCCCGAGGGTGAAGCCGAGACCCAACGAACTGTGCTCCGGTCGTTGACTCAAATAGCAGATCCGTTAGTTCGAGAATCGTACTTGCGCCGTGCCAGTGCGGTCTTGAGTGTACCCGATATGCAATTGCGGAAAGTCTTCTCGCAATTGAGTCGGGGTGGGCAAAGACGGCACGTTCGCGAGCGAATTTCTCGCGTCTCTGATACCGCCACGGCAGACGACGAGAAATCGCATCAAATTGTGGAGCAAGCTGAGGCGCTACCACAAGAAAAAATTCTTCTTCGCCTGATGCTGGAACTGGGAGCACCCATGCTTGAATTGATTCTCGGGAACATGGCCCTTGAGGAATTCACTGTTGGCCCCGCGCGCCAACTCGCTGGGCACCTCCTGAAGATGTACGAGAACGATAAAATTGAAACGGAACAGTTTGTTAATGGCTCTCACGGTGTCGCCCTTCAGCAATTGGCGTCGGAAGTAATGATGGATCTGTACGAGCCCTCTGAGAATTGGGAACTACGGCAAAATATACCCGTGCCGAGGCTCAATGAAGATGCGTATGAAGCAGCCGCGAGCGCGATGGTGATTCTCAAACGCATTCGCGTGGATGCGGCAATTCATCGTGAGCAGGCTGCCTTGTATCAAGTTCAACAGCGGGGCGAAGATATACGCCCGGTTCAGGAGAGGATGATGGCACTTCATCAAATGCGAAAGCAGATTGATCAACGAGCTTTTTTGAACTGGAATGCAGGGGCCGAGTAATACACGCGTGGGTTGATCCACCTACTCTGTGATGGTGCTTTGGGCGCGGTTATTGTGATCTTTGGGTGCCGCTGCATTCCATATTTGCGTTTTTGCTGGGGGAAAAATCGGTCATTAATGCCACTGGTAAGGATTTGCTCGTATAATTGACTACAGAACGTTTTAGGGGCTTAAGAATGAAGCAAATGATGGTTGATAAAGACGGGGTTGTCATTAATGCGCAAATGGAGCCTACTGACGGGACCAAGGCCTTGCCGGTAGTGCCCCAGGCTACGGTTCCGAAACCCGTTCCGTCCAGGGCTGGGCTTGCTCACCCAAGCCTCTTCTTCAATCGTGAACTGAGTTGGCTTGACTTTAACTGGCGCGTTCTGCATCAGGCTATGGATGAGCGGACTCCACTTCTCGAGCGGGTGCGGTTTTTGGCGATCACCGCAAATAATTTGGACGAGTTTTTTCGAAAACGTATTGGTGGTCTTAAGCGACAGATAGACGCGGGCGTTGTCAAACGCTCGCCAGATGGACGAACGCCACAGGAGCAGTTCGAACTCGGCCGAAAGGCCGTGCGCCCCATGTGTGATGCCCTGACCCAGACTTGGGAGCAAGAGGTCAAGCCCTTGTTAAGGGAACGACTTGGGATCCATATTCGAGATTATGCTGAGTTGACAGATGATCAGCAAAAGGGCCTGCATAACTACTTTATGTCGAGCATCTTCCCAATTTTAACCCCGCTAGCCGTTGATCCCGGTCACCCGTTTCCCTTCATTTCCAATTTGAGCCTCTCGTTGGCCGTGACACTTCGCCATCCAACACGATTGACAGAGCATTTTGCCCGGCTCAAAGTGCCCTATGCCAGAGGACGGTGGGTACCAATCAACGACGAGCCAATGCATTTTGTGCCCCTCGAACAAGTCATCAAACATAACATTTGTGAGCTGTTTCGCGGGATGGAGGTTACTGGTGTCTACGTTTTTCGAATTACGCGAAACGCGGATGTACGACGCGATGAAGAGGAAGCTGATGATCTGATCTCCTTGATTTCGGACGAGCTTCGCGAGCGGCGTTTTTCATACGTAGTAAGGGCTGAAGTGGAAAGCGGCATGCCGTGTGAAACTCGCGAACTACTTATGCGTGAGTTGGGATTGGAGGCTGACGATCTGTACGAAGTCGAAGGATTAATTGATCTATCCGATGCCTCGCTGGCAAATCTTAATTTTCCCGATCATCAATTCCCGTGTTTTGATCCGGTGACACCGACCCCGCTTCTCCACGAGGGCGAGGCCAAGGATCGTCCGGACGTCTTCTCGGTCATCCGTCGGGGTGAAATGCTAGTACATCATCCCTATGAATCATTTACGGCGAGTACCCAGCGATTGATCGAAGAAGCTGCTGAGGACGCAAAGGTTCTTGCGATCAAACAAACACTTTATCGCACATCCGACGAGTCACCGATCGTGAATGCGTTGGTAAGGGCGGCCGAACGCGGCAAGCAAGTCGCCGTACTTGTCGAAGTCAAGGCGCGTTTTGATGAGAAAAACAACATTGAATGGGGCCAACTCCTAGAGAAATCTGGCGTCCACGTAACGTACGGATTGGTCGGTTTGAAAACACACACCAAGACCACGCTGATTATCCGGCAGGAAGAGGAAGGTCTACGAGCGTATTGTCATATCGGCACTGGAAACTACAACCCAAACACAGCGCGACTTTATACGGATTTCGGTCTACTAACGTGCGATCCAGATATCGGTTATGACCTTATTAACCTGTTCCATTATTTAACTGGTTACTCTCCTGTGCAGCATTATCGACGTCTCGTGGTGGCCCCTCGCGATATGCGACGTACTTTCGTCCGCCTTATCCGCGGAGAAATTGAACATCAAAAGCAAAGCGGCAACGGGCGAATAATTGCCAAAATGAACGCGCTGGACGATATCGGAATCATACAAGAACTTTATCGGGCCTCGAAGGCCGGTGTTCAGATCGATCTCATTGTCCGTGGCCATTGTCGTCTGCGTCCGGGGTTGCCCCGGATTAGCGAGAACATACGTGTTCTAAGCATAGTGGGACGATTTTTAGAGCACAGCCGAATCTTTTATTTCCATAACAATGAAATGCCGAGAGTGTACATTGGGAGCGCAGATTGGATGCGGAGAAATCTCGATGACCGGGTCGAGGCAGTAATTGAAGTAATTGAGCCCTCACTGCATGGGCGTCTCGTGCGGACACTCAAGTTTGCACTTGACGATCAATGTTCGGCGTGGGACCTTGATGCTGGTGGTCGCTATACACTTCGGATGCCCCGTCCGGATCAGCCGGATACGAACTTTCAGTCGGTGCTCATGCAACGGGCGCGAAATCGAACGCTCCGCGCTGATACACCCTGGGATATCGGGTAAATATTTTCTAAACGATCGCGATTCAGCGCTATACGAACAAATTTACTTCTTCCTGATCCGGAGATTTTTTCCGGCCGGGCGCCCAACTCGATGCGAAAGTTGCCGCGCCGATGAGGCTGCCCGCCCCGCACAGCCACTCAAGAGATTTCCGAGACGTAAGGTCCCGGGAGAGCAGGACGACGGAAGCACCGGCGAGCGAAAATCCGACAACACGCATCATCCAGCGGACTGACTTATCTTTCAACTGAGGTTTGCCGGAGTGCCTGTCTGATATCATTTGTATCTCCTCGTCTGTGTATCAAATTGATACGCATCATCTATAATTACATTGTGTTAAATGATGTCACAAGGATCGTACCATCAAAGCGAATTAGAGTTACTGTTGAAGACGGTTGCCGCCCTCCCCATGGGGGCGCAGGGACTTGTTGGGCTGCTTGTAGAGACGCCTTCGCCAGGTGTCCACGAAGCCCGTCGGAGAGTTCTTGTTGCCCCTGGAAACGGGTTCTGCGGTGATCATCCGGGCAAGTCCTTTTATAAGGGACGTTTCGTCGCCGGGCGCGAAGTGGCCGCAGTGAGTCTAGAGATATTGGAGGCGCTAGGGGTCGATCCCCAAACGGTGGGCGACAATTTGATGACACGTGGCTTCGACCTCGGCGCGCTCGAACCGGGTCAGTGTATCGAAGTGGGGGAGGCCGTTCTGGAGCGAAGCCCGAAGGCGCATCGGGTCTGTACCGTATTCCTCAATCGCTCATCTTCGCTGGCCTATGCCGTCATGAGCCGGGGGCGCAACCGGGGCGCATTATTTACTGTGCGAAAGGGCGGCACGATACGGGTCAACGACGAAATACGCTGTCTGGACTTTTGACCAGTTTTGCTGGAATTAATTGGGTGGATCCGTAGTGCGGAGATGGTCCGGGGGCTGTACTCGGGCACGCAACCGACCTGCATTCGCGGAAGTGGTTTGGGCCAGCCTTACCCACCAGCGAGACTGCCACACATCGGCGTGCGTGTGGATAACCCGCTGTTGCCTCAGTCGGTACGAGGACGGATTCGCCGTCGCCAAATCGTCAAACCGTATGACGAGGGAATCAAGAAGGGTACGGTTGGAATTCGTAAAACCGAAGTTTGAGATGCGCTGAACAAGTCTATCATAGGCCCGATCCCACCTGGTCTGAAAGTGGTCAGGTGGAACGGCATACGTGTTGTGGTCAAAGCGCATGGTGGCCCGGGGATCAATAAGGTCAATCCCCGCATCCTTGAGACGACGCGAAGAACCGGAGGGAAGGAAAAACCGAACATGCGCAGTCCCAACCCGAGCGACAAGATGTACATTGCCCTCGTCAGGCACGCCGGCACTATCCGGGGCCGGTGGCAGGACAAAGTGGGGGTTGAGTGCGCGGAATTGATTATAAAGGCTGGCACTGCGGTCCGCATCACGAGGCGGGCGAAGCCCAGCATTTTCCAGGGCAGTGAGCAGGTCTCGAAGGTCAATCTCATAGCCGTCACGGAACTGCACCCTCTCTGCGAGTACGGTCAATGTCGTGTCGATTGGATAGTCCTCATCGGCCAGAAGGGTTCCATACGCGGCCGGCACGTATCCGCGTGAAGCGGCGCGAAAGTAGGTCCGCTTAGAAACAATGTTGTAGCCATCAGTGAGGCCCCATATGAAGGCATCGAGCACACGAGGGGCGGTATCCGTCGGGTGGGCCTGCGCAATATACGCCTCGTAAATCTTGAACAAATTAAATGGACCGGCATGATAGGCAGAGAGTCCAGGGATTTCGTGCCCGACTGCGTTTGCATAGCCTCGCATTAGTAAGAAAGCGGGCTCCATAGTTAGGAGTGGATTCCATTCCTCAAAAACGGCGACGACTGTGCCAGTCGAGGTACGTAGTAAGTAGTGATGGATGTCATTCTTGCGCAATAGATAGGGCATAATTTGATACCGACTTCTAGCGCCCACCCGTGACACCAATCGGTCATCGTTGAATGTTTCCACAGCGCCGATTTCTGTTGCGAGCAGGCTCAATCCGAGTTGCGCGGCCAGGCGAATTTCATACTCAACAAACGGCGCATCACGTTCGCGGGCTTCGGCGACCTGATTGGCGCGTCCCCACTTGATAGTAATGGCTTGCCGCGGAAACCCTCTGGCACGGTATTTTTTGGTGAGACGTCGGGTTTCTTTTGCTCGGTCGCGGTCAACCTGTCGCCAGTCCGTCACGTGGGTAAGTCTGTGAGCATTCCGGTCTTCTTTGAGGGAGAAGACTTCAAGCGTCGCGTTGGTGCGGTTGTCGATCACTCGAATTGTAAAATTATCGTCCTGTACCTGCCTGACGCGGTACCGTTCGAGTAGCTTTCGGAAAGCGAGGATGCGCCGGGACGCTTGGGGGGCCTGGTTGTTTATTGAAATGAGGCCCGAGAAATAGGGCTCATAGAGATGGTCGGGGTGGAGGTCGAGGTCGCGAAGCGAAAGGTGCGAAACATCGACGGGAGATGGCGCGGGTGAGGATATTGGCACTGGTGCTTCGAGCGCAACGTCGGGGGCAAACCGCATGATCAAGTTTCTGGCAAGCAGGTCCATGCCGGCAAAAATCATCATACTCATCGACAAGAGCACAAAGACCACTACCGTCAAGTGAACAGTCCGGTGGCGACCCACCCGCACTCGAAGAATCGTGCTCGGCGCGGGCGGCGAGGCGTGGCTATGTGGCGTTTTCTTCCTCATGGATTCATCTACAAGACTTTCGGCAATGCACGTTGTCCGTCTTTGTTGTCCACACTTGATGGTGGCGTTGGGGGCTACTGAATGATAGATCTGGATTTTTCAGGATAACGAGGTGTCATACTCCATTAACTAAAAATTTGATGAGGTTTGCTTAGAAGTAATTTTCAATGCGAAATACACCTCGTAACGAACGGGATACACGAGGTTAAATCAGGTGCTTCCTTTCTTCAAATTGGTCAATCCCTCTGACGAAAGGTTACGGTCGGAGCATGCACCGGGGATTGCATATCGCCGAGCCCGAGCGACGAGGTGCTCGAAAAGAGGCTGCATCGCCACACCCATATGTTCCGGATGAAATTGGACACCTATCACAGTATCGTCCTCGTTTTCGAACGCTTCGATAACTCCGTCCGGGGCCGTGGCGGCAATGCGATAAGCTGCGCCAAGTTGGGCTACAGCCTGGACATGCCGGGTATTCACCACGACGTGGTTTATAGAAAGGATGTGCTGGAGGTGTGAACCATCCGTTAGGATGACGTCATGGTCCTTGGCACCTCTGTCTGCGGAATGGGCCATGGCCCCCGATATTTGTTGTTCGATGTCCGCATAAATAGTCCCACCGGCCATTGCGTTGAGGAGTTGCATCCCATAGCATATACCTAGCACAGGGCGGCCGGTGGCCAGGAAAGTCTCGGCGATTCGCCGGTCGGAGCGCGTCCGAATGGGGTCGGTATCAGAAAGATCATCCGGTCGGTCACCAATCATCCCCTCGGTAATGGCGGGTCCTCCGGGAATCACAAGACCATGCAACAGGCTAGAAAAGGCTCGGGTCGACGCGTCGTCCTGCATAATTGGCACGATGAACGGTAGGCCGCCAGCCCGCTCGATGGCCTTCACATAGGAAGCATCCAGTCGTTGTTCGCCGTCTACATACGAGGTAGTAATGCCGATGTGAACGTGCATTTAGTGGTTCAGTATGATGCGCAGTACGAAAACAAAAGCGAAAGCATTGATGAACATTCTAATTTAGGCTTTCGACTGAGTCAACATAGCCCGGCGACCCCAATAGGCGCAAGGGAAGATGGATGCTCGGGTGAAAATAGCGCCCGAACGGTTTGAATCGCGTGGTGATGAATTACAAACCGTCAGTTCATGACATCGCGTAGCCGTATGGGGGTGGAATCTATGGGCCCACCGAGCGGGAGAGACAGGATAAGGTGACCATCTGAACGCCAGGAATTCGTTATGTCTTTTGAAAGCCTACCTTCGTCGAGGAGTGAGTGCAAGGTATGCTTTATTGTGCGATTGCGGTGGTTTGCCCGGCTGGTCGATGTGCCGTGAATCACCTTGACACTTGTTCTCCCGCACCGGACCGCTGCAGCAACGGTTCGCCGGGTCAGCAGCACTGCTTCGTCGACAGTGGCGCCATGAAGGTCTAGGATGACGGTACTACCGTTGTCTTCGAGTCGGGGATAAGCCATACGCAAATGGGAATCCCATCAGGATCGATTTTGGAAAGTATAGAATGTTTGAAATAAAAATACGTTCTTATAATATATCTGTCTCATTGCATAAGGCATCATCGCTCTTTCCGTTCCGCAATGCTTTGGTCAAAGTCTGTCTAGTCAATGATCGTACAATGGGAGAATTATCGACACATCTGCCAGATACTGTGCCCTTACCTGACGGGGTCTCAAAAAGTTCGAATGAATGGGGATATGCGGCCACCTTGGCGGCGAGAGACCATTCCACTCGCCTGGCGCTACAAGGCTTGACGCGGGCAGTCACCGATGGCACACGAATGCGGGAACCACTTCATTTTGAGTCCGCGCAAGAAGCAATTCGTACGTATGTGGCTGCGCTGGACCTTGTTCACCAAAGATTTTGGACGACGACAAGGCTTTCTTCTGGCTTTTGGACCCGACGGAATACCGATATCATTGGGGCAAACGACCGAATGATGCAGCGAATCCGTCACTGTGATGGCGACGTCCGGCGTCTTTATTTGCTCGATCAGTCTCCGGGCGCGGTGGCGCAGGCATATCGAGAGCAACGCGTGATGCTTCATCGTCTTGGCGATTCCGATGGCCTATTCAGATTGGACGAATCATTCAACAATATGGCCAAAAATATAAATGTGCTTCGCGAAGGTGGCTGTCAATTGCGTGTGGCCTTCGACGGCGATCATTATGATGCTCTTCTCCCATCATCCATGCATTGGAATTCTCGCGACTCCGAACTGGCTATTTATGATGATTTCCGAATCGATGTCTTTCGCGGGGGACGCGCCGGACAGATTTCCGGGTTACTCAGTTTCAGTCGGGCCATGGAAAACTTCAACAGCTTGGTCCTCCCAACAGAGGAGTTTTTCGCCCGCGTCTGGGATAAGGCCGATCCGATGCAAACCTATCTTGACCGGCTTCAAACTGCCGTCGCCTCAGCAAAATCCCGAATCGACTACTGGTCCCATTGGCTGGCGCGCTATGAATTCGCGCTGGATGTTGAGGATGAAAGTCTCAAATCAAGCGAAGCGGATTTGACGGAACGCGTCCTTCGCGACAAAGGCAGTTGGGGCGCAGTCAGTCGCTATTTGGACGTCGGCACGTGTACGGGGCGATATCTTCTTCGTCTGCGTGATGCCGTGCGACGCGATGGAATCATTGTCGGAATTGATGACAACCTCGACAGTGTCCTCTTTGCCCGCGGAAATATTCATGAGCACTGTCCCGACGATGACAGAATTACCATCGTCCAAAGAGATTTTCTGCAGGACACGACTTTGATTGATGGTGAGTTTGACCTCTTGACATGTATGATGGGCACCCTCTCACACTTCGGACACGACCGGAATAATCGGTATGAGGACAATTTGCAACGGGCACTATCCCACATGGCCCGGTTGCTTAGACCCGGCGGGCATTTGGTTTTTAGTACGTGGTCGCCTGAAGCCTGCGAGAAAGGGAATTTACTCTCTATTTATGGCAAATTAGATGCCGCTCGTCTGGCCCGATGGACGCCCACAGTCAACGAACTCGACGCGCGCCTTCGCCTCGCCGGCTTCGATCCGCCCGAAAAATATTACCCGGACGCCCGCCTGATTTTGTGGTATTGTGTTCGCCGTTCGACATGACACTAACCAGCCGACATACTGGTTTCAATGCATAGAAAGGCCCAAAATATCGACTCCGGTTTCGGCACCGGGCAGGGCTCCGACGAGTCGCAGCCACTTTCTGAACTTCAATGGGGCATTTGGTTGGGAACGCAACGTATTGGCAAGGCGCCCGGCCATCATATGGTGTTTACCTTCACGCTTGCAGGCCATATTGATATCGATGCATTCCGGCGAGCTTTTCAGGCTATTCTCAATCGTTTCGACGCCCTACGAATCGTCATTGAATATCGCGACGGATTGCCTCGACAGCGAGCGTTACCGCCTTTCCGATTCGATCTCGGCGTAGTCGACCTATCCAAGGCCCCGGGTTCTCTCGTCGAATGGGTGAATAATCGTATCCGTCACCCTTTGATGCTCGAAAAACGTCTTTTCGATTCGGCGCTTATTCGGCAAAGCTCTTCACGATTTGTATGGTATCTCAACATACACCATTTGATCGCTGACGGGTGGTCGTATGAGCTCATTTATCGAGTGATGGCGAAATTTTACATGTATGCGTGCCACGGCACGATTCCATGTGACTCACCGGGAAAATCATTCATCACCTATGTGAGTTCCCGCGATGCACGAGGGCACGAACGCACAATCACTCATCACTCATTATTGTCGCCCGGGCCATTGATTCTTGGCGATCTGGTTCCTGAGGAGCGACGTCTGCGTAAAACCCTGAGCGGAGAGCAAATGCTGCTGCTGAATAGGTTCATGGGGGACCGAACGGCCTTTCACATCGATCTGGCACGCATTCAGGTTTTTACGACTGTACTATTGGTATGGCTTCATCAGACCACCCGACGCAGTCAAATAACCGTCGGTATTCCATTTCACGGCCGGCGTACCGAATCGAGCCGATCCGTGGTGGGATTACTTCAACGGACGCTCCCGGTCACGGTGGAGATAGGGGACAATGAAACGTTTGCCTCCTTGCGTCAAAAGGTAGCCGGGCAAATATGGGACGGCATTCGCGGAAACGGAAATGGCCGACATTGCGATGCAGACGCTTCTGAAATACTGATAAATTATCCCAATGTCTCATTTCCTGACTTTGCCGGGGTCCCTGTTCAGGCCAGCTGGGTTCATCCGGGTTATGGCGATGGCCATCGGAGGCTGTTTGTTCAGGTGCATGATTTCAATCAGAGTGGCCGATTGACGATCGATTTTGATGCAAATGAAGGGTGCTTTTCGATATTGGCTCACAGACGCATGGCGGATCAGGTGCTCTTTCTTTTTGAAAGGGTGCTGGCTCAGCCGGAAAAACGATTGTTCGAATTTGACCGGATGCCGTCCGGACAGTGGGCAGAAGTGGTCCGCACTTTTAACAATACCAACATGGTCTTCCCATCAGAAAAAACGCTTGCGGACTTGTTCGAGGCACAGGCCGAAACGACACCCCAATCGGTGGCTGTCGTCCACGGAAATACGACGCTCCAATATGCCAATCTTAATGCAAGGGCCAACCGGCTTGCACATCGCTTGCGGGCGGCGGGTATCGGGCCGGGAATGCTCGTGGCGGTATGTGCTGCCCCTTCGGTAAACCAATTGGTGGGGTTGCTCGCAATCTTCAAAGTCGGTGGAGGTTACCTTCCGCTGGATCCGGCTTATCCTCGCAAGCGCCTGGCATTCATGCTCTCCGATGCCCGCGTTCATCTGTTGCTTCTTGAAGACCGTTATCGGGGTCAAATATCGGAGCCCGGAATCGAGACAATGTCTCTTGATTCGACCGAATGCAAGACGCATCCAACAACAAACCCCGAACGAGCCGAAACCGCAGCCTCGGATATTGCTTATGTAGTTTACACTTCCGGATCGACGGGTACGCCCAAGGGCGTAGCTATGCCTCAGCGTGCCATGGCGAATCTCATAACATGGCAAATTCGTAAAGGCACGCGACTCGACTGCCCTCGTACACTTCAGTTTACGCCCCTCAGTTTCGATGTCTCACTTCAAGAGATTTTTGCAACCTGGTGCGCGGGAGGGACTCTCGTTGTTCCAGAAGTTTCAACACGGCGTGATCCAGAATCTACATTGCGGCTGCTCATTGAGGAAAACATTGAGCAACTTTTCGTCATTTATACGCCGATGAAGCACCTCGCTGAAGCGGCGAACCGATTGGGGCTCTACCCCTCTCGATTGCGAGAAGTCATCACAGCGGGGGAACAGGTGCATGTTACCCCGGCCATACGCCGCTTTTTCGAACATCTTCCTGAGTGTTCGTTTCAAAATCAATACGGTCCTTCCGAGACCCACATTGTTACGCGCCACTTGCTTTCCGGACCTCCCACCGACTGGAAGGACTTCCCATCCATTGGGCGGGCTATTGCAAATACGCAGATATATTTGCTTGACCTGCACAGACGACCTGTACCAAAGGGTTGCGAAGGTGAGCTTTATATAGGGGGGGCGCAAGTCGCCGACGGCTATCTTCATCGGCCCGAATGGACGGCTCAGCGGTTTGTCCCCGACCCGTTTCACCCCGTTCCGGGGTCTCGAATGTATCGTACCGGAGATCTCGGAATGTTTGACGAGGAGGGTAGAATTCAATTTCTGGGTCGGATCGACCATCAAGTTAAGGTTCGTGGATACCGCATCGAACCGGGTGAAATCGAGGCGGTACTCAACGAGCACCCATTGATTCAGGAGAACGTTGTTGTGGCCCGTGGGAAACGAGAAAAACGACTCGTGGCTTATTGCGTACCGGGCTCGGAAGCCGAACCGTCAATAGAAGAATTGCGTCGTCTGCTCTCCTCAAGGTTGCCAAACTTCATGGTCCCCTCTTTCTATATAATGCTCTCATCGATTCCAAGACTGCCGAACGGAAAACTCGACCGTGACGCGCTCCCCGCACCCGGAACCGATCGACCAGTTCTTGAATCGGTCATTGTTCCACCCTCAACCCCAACGGAACAAGCTATTGCAGGTGTCTGGCGGTCGGTGCTTCACCTTAATGCCGTAGGAATAAATGACAGCTTCTTTGATTTGGGTGGCGATTCGCTTTCGCTGTTGCAGGTCCATCAGCGTCTTCGTGAACAAGGGATCGAACTTGATGTCGTAGATTTGTTCACTTATCCCACGCCTGCAGCCCTCGCGACCCGGATAGATAAGGGGTCTGGGAAACAATCTGTGATAGCGGATGCCACAGGACGTGCACAAAAGAGAAGGGCAGCACGGAAGCGGCGTATGATCAAGAGGGGTGAAATTCACGGCAAAGGCGATGACCCATTTGGATCCACGCACCGCGATGAGGAATGATATGATTGGTTCCAGCGAAATAGAATTACGGCCACTGGATGCTCCTCTGGGTGCGGAAGTGATCGGCGTGGATGCTTCCCGGCCATCGGATCCGGAACGCATCGAGGAATTGAAGTGTGCGCTTGGTACATACGGGGTCGTGATTCTTCGGCATCAAAAACTTGATGATGAAGATGCACAAATTAATTTCACGAAGTCATTTGGCGAGACCTCGGTTCCGTGGCTCCACGGCGGTGAACGTAATACTTTTGCACGCCTTGGCGAGATCAGTCCGCGCCCTGCCTATTCGGGTGCCCATCCCGGATGCGTTTACTGGGTGAACGATCCCGTCCATTACGACCGACCTAATGACGGCTTTGCGCAAGATTGGCATGCGGACGTTTCGTATCTGCAAGTCCCGCTTCCATATTCATTCTTGTATGCTCTCAAGGCCCCGGATCTCGGGTACCAAACATGGTATGCCAATCAATATTCTGCTTGCAAGAGCCTGACAAGCAACATCAGGCGGCGCTTCGAAAATTGCTGTATCGGTCACTCCTTCCGATCCGCTTTTCCAAACTTGCCGAGCGTACTCCACCCGGTTATACGCACGCATCCGCGGTCAGGGCTTAAAGTACTTTTTGGGATTCCGGGTTATGATGAAGGTACCCCAATGGGGATAGATGATACCGAATGGTCGGATGTACGGGACCACCTGACAGCCTTGCTTAAGAAAGAACGATTCGTGTACAAACATACTTGGCGCACCGGGGATTTGGTAATCTGGGACAATCGATGTGTGCTGCACCGACGCGGCCCGCAAGTTGGGGGGCAGACACGTATTCTGCGCCGCTCGTCGGCTTTTGATGGCACTATGTCCGACGTGCGACTCAACTTGCTCGGGATGGCTATGCACTCACCCTAAAAACCGCCTGTATCGAAGCCTCTCGCTCGATCTAGACTCAGTCCCATGGACGGAATTGCAATCATAGGAATGTTTGGCCGTTTCCCGGGTGCGCCTGACCTTGACGCATATTGGCGCCTGCTTTCTGAGGGAAGAGAGGGGATCTCCCATTTTTCGGCAGATCAAGTGATCGAAGCAGGAGCCGATCCCGACGAGGTAAGCCGCCCAAATTATGTACGCGCAGGTGGCGTGCTCGACGCTGCCGACCACTTTGACGCCAACTTTTTCGGGTTTTCAAATCGTGAAGCAGCTGAAATGGACCCGCAGCACCGGGTGTTTCTCGAAGGAGCCTGGGCCGCTTTTGAGAATGCAGGCTATGCTCCGGAGTCCTTCGACGGCGATGTGGGCGTTTACGCCGGCGCGAGCTTGAATACCTATTTGCTCAATAATCTCTTTGCCGGGCGGGACTTTCAGTCTCATATGAATGACCTGTCGGTAATCGTCGGTAACGGACCCGAATATATGGCGACAAGGGTGTCGCATCAGTTGGGATTGAGCGGGCCTAGCTTTGCCGTCAATGCAGCCTGTGCCACCTCACTCGTTGCTGTCGCACAGGCTTGCCAGGGTCTGCTCGACTATCAGTGCGATATGGCGGTTGCCGGTGGAGTCTCAGTGCGGGTTCCGCAGGCGCGCGGCTACCTGTATGTCCCCGACGGCATCTTGTCGCCGGATGGACATTGTCGTCCTTTCGATGCGCTGGCCGGCGGAACCGTATTCGGCAATGGAGTGGGTATCGTTGTACTTAAGCGACTCGAGGACGCCCGCACGAGCCATGATACCATCCATGCCGTCATTCGCGGGTTCGCGGTCAATAATGACGGTGCTGAGCGCGTAGGGTATACAGCGCCGGGCGTACGAGGTCAGTCGGCCGTTATTTCACAAGCGTATGCCATGGCAGGTTTCCTACCAGAAGCGGTTAGCTTCGTGGAGGCACACGGCACCGGCACGGAACTCGGAGACCCGATCGAAATAGCCGCGTTGACAGAAGCTTTTGACACGTCGAAACGCGGATTTTGTGCCCTTGGATCTGTCAAGTCAAATATCGGTCATTTAGACGCCGCGGCGGGTATTGCCGGTCTGATCAAAGTCGTGCTTTCACTTGAACACGGCATGATCCCACCGAGTATCCATTTCGAAAAACCGAACCGAAATATCGACTTTAATTCGACACCATTTTTTGTCAACGACCGACTTCGCCGATGGGAGTCGGACGGACGCCGGGCGGGTGTAAGTTCGTTTGGAATTGGAGGAACGAATGTTCACGTTGCACTTGAATCCGCGCCCGACGGCGGACCATGGGCATCGAACAACCGCCCGTGTCTGATCACTGTATCAGCTCGAACCCCGTCTGCCCTCGAACAGCTCAGTCATAATCTCGGACTCAGTTTTGGTTCTGGTCCAGAGGAAGGGCTACCCGCCGCCGCGTTTACCCTGATGAATGGGCGGAAAGCGTTCGCGCATCGGCGCGCACTGGTGGCAAGTAGTTCGGAAGATGCCGCCGCTGGGCTGATTAATCCGAGGCGCTTCATTCAGGGAACGTATGCACGTGAGCGGCCGGTCATAGGTTTCCTGTTTCCGGGGCAAGGGGCGCAATATATAAATATGGGACGGGGGCTTTACGAGCACGAACCGGTGTTCCGAGACTGTGTCGATGAAGCAGCCGATTACCTCCTTCCATTCCTTGACCGAGACCTTCGCACGGTTCTCTACCCGATACCGGGTAAAGAAGAATCTGCCGTAGAAATTTTGGGGCAAACGGCGTTTACACAACCGGCTCTGTTCGTCGTAGAGTGTGCCCTTGCGCAGTGGTGGAATAAACTAGGTATTCGCCCCGCTGCGATGCTTGGGCATAGCCTAGGCGAAGTGGTTGCTGCATGCATTTCGGGCGTTTTTTGCTACGAAGATGCACTGGATTTTGCGGTCGCCCGGGGCCGACTTATGCAGGAGATGCCGCCCGGTGGAATGCTTGCTATTCGTGCTTCTGAGAAGACACTTCGGCCACTCTTGGTTGAGCCGATTTCATTGGCCGTGGTGAACGGGGTATCACAATGTGTGGCAGCTGGTCCAAACGAGTCCATCAATGAACTCAAACGAGTGCTTGAGGCGGATGGGATAGCCTGTAAAATGCTGAGGACATCGCATGCATTTCATTCGTCCTCAATGGAGCCCATGCTTGATTCCCTTGCAAGGTGGTTCGAAGGAAGAAACCTCTCTCCTCCAGAGATACCATTTGTTTCAAATGTGACTGGAACGTGGATCACCCCTGAGCAGGCCATAGATCCATCATACTGGGTGAAACACGTCAGGGAAACGGTCCGATTCGGAGAGGGGTTGCACACTCTGATGAGTCTGCCAGGGTCAATGGCCCTTGAAGTCGGACCATGGCAAACGCTTGGCATGCGCGATGCAAGCTGGGACGGTTTAGACGTGGTAGTATCCCTTCCACGTCAAATTGAATCGGTCGATGACCGAACGGCACTACTCGAAGCTGCCGGAAAGCTCTGGATTGCAGGCGTGCCGTTGGAGCCTCAGGCTCTTTTTGTTCGGGAGGAGCGTCGACGGGTGCCGCTTCCCACATATCCCTTCGAATCAGTCCGCCATTGGGTCGAACCCGACGTGCCGTCAATCTCAGTAAGTGCGCGAAGACGGGGCCAGAGGAAAAGTCTCGACGACTGGTTCCTTGTACCCACGTGGAGTCGGGTCCCGCTGATCCGGGATGAAGAGCCTGATATTCCTTCGTCGTGGCTCGTTTTTGTAGACGGCTCAGGTCTAGGTGAACTTTTGTTGATGCGGCTGATGGCTCGGGGGCACCGCGTTTCCAGCGTAATCACAGGACCGGCATTCCGCCGGACTGACGATCACGTCCTTGTCATCGAGCCTCATTCCGCCGAGGATCACCGTCTTCTCTTCGAGGATCTGGCAAAACGAACCGGCCTCCCCAATCACATTGTCTTCCTTGCGTGCACCATCCGGAATTCATCTGTGGCTGACAAAATCGGCGCGGGCGAGGGAGAATTGCCCATATTTAGGCTACTCCGGCTCGTTGGGGCACTCGGCTCAGTGGATTGGACGGATCCGGTCGATCTGACTGTCGTTTCCTCCGGCCTTTATGAAGTCACCGGCGATGAACCGTTTCTGAGCCCGGAATTGGCAACCATGCTTGGACCCGTTCGTGCCCTCCCATTTGAATTTCCAGGCATGGTTGGGCGGAATGTAGATCTGATGCTCCCAGAAAATGGAATCATCGAAGGAAACATTGCGGACCACATAATTAACGAAATAATTCACGGAAAGGTGGCCGACGTAGCATTCCGGGGAGCACATCGGTGGGTGCGGGAAAGGACAGCCTTGGCCATTGAGGACGCTGCGAATTTACCCAAGGTCCTCAGGCGACGGGGCATATATCTTATTTCCGGGGGCACGGGTGGAATCGGACACGTACTTGCCGAATATCTCGCCGAGACTTTCCAAGCCCGGCTTATCCTCGTCGGGCGGACGGTAATTCCCAAACGCGGAGCTTGGAATACATGGCTTGCCGAACACGACGTTGATGACCCGAAAAGTATTCGTATCCGACGCATCAGGCGGCTTGAAGAGCTTGGAGCGGAAGTGATGGTTGCCGAGGCGGATGTTTGTGATATCGCAGCGATGGAGTCTGTTTTTGCCCGATCACGTCGCCGTTTCGGTAGAATTAACGGTATCATTCACGCGGCATGCGTGCCGGGCGGCCAAATGATGGTATCCACTGAGAAGGCGTATGCAATGGATGTGCTTCGCCCCAAAGTACAAGGAACCAGGGTTTTGGCTTCATTGAGTCGAGACGATCCGCCAGACGTTTTCGTGCTTTGTTCCTCCGTCGCCGCAGAATGGAGCGGGGTGGGTCAGGCTGTATATTCCGGAGCCAATGCTTTTCTAGATAGCTTTGCCCATTCCGAACGACATCCGAATGGTCTTAATACCGTATCAATAAACTGGGACGTTTGGGCAGAAGTGGGTATGGCGCGGGAAGCGGCCGGCGTCTCCGTCGATGATCTACGGCAAGGACTGAAGAACAGGGAGGGTATAGAAGTTTTTGTCCGTGCATTACGAAGTGGTATTCCACAGATAATCGTCTCGACGTGTGGCCCGGAATCACACACCACGAAGGGAGCGCATTTGTCCGTGAAACTAACGTCGCCTTCGATGGAAGGTGAGACAAATTCCAAGGATTTGCCAGGCAACGATATCGAATTGGCCGTGTCGATCATATGGGGCCAAATGCTCGGCATTGACACGGTTCGGATCCACGACGACTTCTTCGAACTCGGCGGCAATTCGTTATTGGCCACACAACTCAACAACCGGTTACGGAAACAATTCGATAAGGCAAACCTGTCCCTACGGAGTCTTTTCGATCATCCCACCGTGGCCGGTCTCTCGGCACTAATCGGAGAATCATATCCCGCTCCAGGCGAATTTGGACCGTTGCGGCAACGGCTAGACGGTAAGGAGGCGGAGGAACAGAAAAATGTACTGAGGGGATATCTTCACTCACTAATTAAGCCCGGCGCGTTTACGACCGAGGACCGAAATGACAATTCACCGGTGATTACGAAGGAGTTGATCGGCAACATGGCCGGGCGATTGGTCGATGATTTAAGCCGGCACCTCAATGTGACAATACATGGCAAAGAACTGGCAACGGTAGACACGTTGGAGGATTTGGTAGATATCGTCTTTGAGGCCTTGAATTACTCGACAAAGTATATGGAAGAACGGTGCGTTGTTCCTAGTCTTGAATACCGGCACATCGCTTTTTCGCATCCTGTCAAGAAGAACGCGTCGATGGTGTTTGTCCTTTCTACGCCGCGTTCGGGGTCAACGCTATTCCGTCTCATGCTTTCCGCCCACCCTAAGCTTTTTTGCCCCCCGGAATTGACCCTGCTCAGTCACCCCGACATGCGGTCATGGGCCAAAGACCCAGATATTCTCATGCCACGAGAAGGTCTCCTTGTCGCCCTTACAGCGATCGAAGATGGACGTCGAAATGTTGCCCGTTCCCAAATTGACAAGTGGGTGAAAAATGCGGTTCCGACGGGCGAAGTCATTCAATATCTGCAGGCGCGGCTTGGTGACCGAGTTTTAGTGGATAAGTCGCCCGCAAATGCACTTCAAATCGAGACGCTCTTGCGCGCAGAACAGCTTTTTGAAGCGCCGAAATACCTTCATCTTGTACGTCATCCTTATGCCATGATTGAATCATTCATTCGGGCTCGCTTCGGGCAATTACGGGGCGACCGGGGGGATCCGGAAGCTATCGCAGAAATGTACTGGCGCGTCATGAACGAGAATATCGTGAGGTTTGGCAAACGGATTGGAGCGAATCGTCTCCACACCTTGAGATTCGAGCATTTGGTTGCCGAACCCGAGCCTACCATGCGCACTGTGTGTGACTTTCTGCAACTACCTTTCGAGGACGCGGTGCTGGATCCTTATGGGCGAAGCACCATGGCGGGAGGACCTGGTGACCCGAATATCCACAGGCACGCAGGAATCGATCCGGCTCTTGGAACGGTATGGTTGAAGCATCTCCCTAAAAATGCAATGGATTCGGCTACAAGAGATCTCGCCATTCAATTCGGGTATGAATTGTCGCCCGACGCCATTGCGGGAATGAGGAATTGAACGATTTGCCCCCAAATAAGAAAAGGCCGGCATCGGATGAAGCGGTGCGCTTCATTCATGGACGCCTGAATATTGAAAATCGGGCCGTCGATTCTGATCGTGGTAAGGTCATTCGAGAGGTTCCATTGTCGTATGCGCAGGAGAGGCTCTGGGTATTGGATCGCCTCGTGCCGCGGAACACCGCCTATCATATTCCGCGTGCTTACCGAATGAATGGTGATGTGGATGAAGAGGCCCTCGTCGAAAGCGTGAAGACAATTGTAAGGAGGCATGCCTCCCTGCGGACGACGTTTGCGATTGTAGACAAACTTCCTCGTCAGCGAATTTATTCAACCATCGCGCCCGATGTCAAAATAGTCGATTTGCAGGATGTGCCCGGTAAGGAGCTCGAAAAAGTACTTGAAGTTCGAATGGACCAAGTAATCCGAGACCCGTTTGATTTAGCGAAAGGACCATTGGTCAGATTTCGTCTATTTCGGATTGCACCCCGGGAATCTGTGATGCTTTTTGTCATTCATCATATCGTCTCCGACGGGTGGTCGACGAGTATCTTTCTGAATGAACTCTGTGCAGGTTATTCCGCCTTTGTAGAGGGGGAGGAGCGGACTTGTCCTTCTCTGCCTATATCGTATGATGAGTTTGCGGTCATGCAGCGGGAGCAACTCTCGGGCGCGAAACTCGATGCCTTGGTGGAATATTGGCAAGTTCAGTTGCACAATGCTCCGGACGTTCTGAGGTTACCGTTCGATCACCTGCGACCCGACAAACAGGCATATGCGGGCGTGCGGTACGAAGTCAGTTGGCCCATCGGACTGTCTCGAAGCGTGAAGGATCTGAGCCGGCGCGAACGGGTGACGCCGTACATGACAGTCTTGGCTGGACTTGCGGTATTGCTCGGGCGTTATGCCGATCAAGACGATCTCGTTATTGGGTCGCCCATTGCCAACCGCACACTAGCGGGCGTGGAAAAGCTCATTGGCTTCTTCGTCAACACGCTTGTAATGAGAGTTGATCTTACCGGCGACCCGACCTTTCGCGAACTCCTGGCGCGGGTTCGGCGCGTTGCACTTGATGCCTACGATCATCAGGAATTGCCGTTTGCCAAATTGGTTGCGTCCGTCCAGCCGACGAGGCGCCTAAATCGGTCGCCACTTTTTCAAGTATTTTACGGGCTGCAGAACATGCCGGCAGCCGACGAGCAAATGCCCGGCATTTCTCTAGTTCGAATAGACCTCCCAAATGCCGGGGCAAAATTTGATCTCACGATTATGCTCCGGGAGACCAAGGATACATATGTTGGGTACTGGGAATACGATCGCGACCTCTTCGATGAAGGCACCATTCGCCGAATGGCCAGGCATCTCGATACTATCCTTGAGAAAGTCGTTTCTGATCCAAATATACGTGTCTCACGGGTTCCGATCATGGAGGCGAACGAACGGAGTCGACTCCTCCAATTATGGAACAACACGCAAAGATCCTATCCGTCAAGGTGCATACATGCATTGTTTGAGGAACAAGTTGCGAAGTCGCCCGCCAACATCGCCCTGCACGATGGTGAAGAAATGTACACGTTCGATGAACTCAACAGCTTTGCAAATCGGTTGGCATATCGACTGAATGATTGCGGTGTAGGACCGGGAAGTTTTGTTGGAATTCACATGCGTCGCTCAGCGCTATTCATTGCTGCGGCCCTGGGCATAATGAAGGTCGGGGCGGCCTACTGCCCGATGGATCCCAGAATGCCTTCGCCCTATCTCGAGCGCATGGTCGTGGCCGCTTCGCTTGCCGTTGTGGTGGTCGACAAGCAAACGGATTCGTTTTCGTTATTTCGGGCAACCGCTGTGAAGGCGCATGAAATGTGCGGAGGAATTCGAGCCGAAAATCCGCCTGCACGAGGAATGCCAGATGATCCGGCCTGGGTGCTATTCACCTCCGGTTCGACTGGGCAACCGAAGGCCGTCATCGGGACCCATCGTGGCGCGGTGAATCGATTTAACTGGATGTGGGAGACATATCCCTTTGAAGAAGGCGCGGTATGCTGTCAGCGGACTCCGGTTGGGTTTGTGGACGCAGTGTGGGAGTGCTTTGGTCCCTTGCTTTGTGGAGTGCCGGTTGTCGTTCTGCCAGATGATGTCATCAAGGATCCGCTCGCACTAATAAACGCTCTCGAGACACATCGCATTACGCGGCTCTGCACGGTTCCGGCTTTGTTGCGTTTGTTACTTGATAGGACAGAATCTCCGGAGCCACGCCTTTCCGATTTGAGGATTTGTGTTTCCAGCGGAGAGGCACTGCCGCCCAATTTGGTCGTTCGGTTTTATCGCTGTTTACCACAGGCCCGGCTACTCAATCTGTATGGCTCGACAGAAGTTTCCGCGGACGCCCTCTATTTCGAAACGTCTTCCTCCTGCGGCGAATTAGAGATTCCTATCGGGAAACCCATTTACAATATGCGGGCGTACGTGCTGGACAAACACCTGCAACCCGTACCTATAGGTGCGCCCGGAATACTTTATTTGGCCGGAGATGGGCTGGCCCGTGGGTATTTAAGTAATCTAGAAGAGACTGATTCGCGATTCCTCCCGGATCCCTTTTCGGCAACCTTTGGTGCCCGACGTTTCTGCACTGGCGATCAGGTCCGTCGTCGGTCCGACGGTTCGTTGATGTTCTTGGGGCGAGTTGATCGACAGGTTAAGATTCGCGGACATCGCCTCGAACCGGGAGAAATCGAATCGATGCTCGAATCACATGCATCAGTGTCTGAAGCCTTCGTGGTTGTGCGTGGAAAAGGGGATAGTGTGCGGCGGCTGGCAGCTTTTGTGGCTGGGAACTCATTGAAGGTCGAGGACTTGAGGGCCTTTCTTACGTCACGTCTTCCTATTGTTATGGTACCTGCCGAAATTACCGTCTTGCCGGCACTACCCCGAATGACTAACGGTAAACTCGACCGGCAGGCACTGATCGATATGGAATATACTTCCACATCGACCGCAATTGGTCCTCGGAACAAATCGGAGCGAATGGTGGCCAATGAGTGGGAAATGTTGCTCGGGCGACAGGCGACCAACATATTTGACGACTTCTTCGCGGTAGGCGGCAATTCTCTTCTCGCCGTCTCCCTTTTCGAGCGACTCTCCGCCTGGCACAAGGCACACATCCCGGTCTCTATGATCTTTGAAGTGCCTACTATCGCGGCTCAGGCGCGATGGTTACGTTTGTCCTCATCCGATCATCATTGGCACTATCTGGTGCCCATGCAAGAAGGTGCTCAAAAGCCGGCTTTGTTCTGCATTCACAATTTGAGTGGCAACGTTTTGCATTACGGTGCACTGGCGCGCAGATTAGGAAGTGACATCCCGGTATATGGATTACAAGGGCAGGGGCAAGACGGACGCGGGATCAGGTTTGATTCGGTGGAGAATATGGCAGTGGCCTATCTGGAGGAGGTTCGGGAGATCCAACCAAAGGGTCCGTACCATTTGCTAAGCTTTTGTCTCGGCAGCCGCATCGCATTTGAGATGGCCCGGCAACTCGATGCCTGTGGTGCTGAAGTAGGCGTCCTGGCTTTTGTCGATGGGATAGGACCGGGTCTTCGTCGTCCGAGACGCCGCATGAATCTCATTGATACATACGGTGCCTATTTAGTAGGGAAGGGAATGGAGAAGGGCGATCTGCGGTCGAGGTTTAGGCTCGGAATGTCAATTCGTAGGCTCCGATATCGACGGCACATGCAACATGTGATGGGACAATTAATGCTCCGCGCTGGACGGCGAGTGCCTCGGACTCTCGTTGCGGGGTATTTGCTCGAAGCCAACCGGGCTATCCTGCGTAGATATAAAGCGCAGCCGTTCAACGGATCTATCGTGATATTCAGGAGCAGTAGGCTAGCCTCTTTCATCCCCGATCTGGGGTGGGAGCCCTTTGCTGCGGGCGGAGTCGAGACACACGATGTGGAGGGACCACACCGGTTGCTGATCGAGCCCTATGTCGGCGAGGTCTCTCGGATGCTAAAGGATTACCTGACAAAACGCAGTGGGTAATTGGCCAACGTGATTTGCTTTCTCCAAATCCCGAAGGAGACCTCGTGCTCAACATGCCTCAACTAATTGACGTGCGGGAGGCCGGTGTTCTTAATTGTCGACCGGATAGACGTAGACCCGAAGACGAACATTCATTAATGAACGACAGGCCAATTAAAGAAATCAACTGTTACCTAAAGCGAGATACTCGATGAAGACTCAAAATATCACATAGCAGCAATTGACGTGGCCACGCGAAGTGAAGATGTAACACAGCGGGTTGCTTCTTAATTATCCCGATGCTATTGCCGTAGTCTTCGATGCCCAGTCCGTTTTGGTCGATCGCGAATACCCGTGTCATTCCAGGACCAAAAACCCTCAGCTGCGGACGGGACCAAAGCGTTGAATCAGCCAGGCGCTCAACTCATCACGAGTGCGACAGAATGCTGCCAGTTTATCCTGATCTGTACCTTCAACGTCCGATGGATCCACGAAGCTATGATGGATGAGTGCTCTCTTTGCCGGGAAATAGGGGCAGGCCTGTCGCGCTGAATCGCAGACCGTGACAACGTAATCCATGGGTATGTGAGCGAAGATCCCGATATGTTTGGAGCTTTGCCCGGTGATGTCGATACCCACCAAGCGCATCGCCTCAATGGCCATCGGCTTGACTCGTGTGGCTAGGGTGCCTGCACTGAATACCTCGAAACGATCTCCGAATAGGGAACGCATCAATCCCTCAGCCATTTGAGAACGCGCGGAATTATGCGTGCAAATGAATAGGATCCGTTTTTTCTTTGGCATGGGCCTTTGAATAATAACTAGCGAAGAATCCCAATATAAATTAATCTGATTATTGGATTCCGGCGAATTTATTTGTAGGGCGCTTGAAGCGGGCGCAAATAAATTATTACGATGGCGTTTTTCACCCGCTCAGAGTATGCCGTTTACCAAGGGTTTACATTTCCGTAAATCATTAGCAATCCATGGGCGCACACAAACCCAAATTGGAAATTTGCCCGGTAAATGAGAACTTGATACTGAGCGGCGAGTCTGTGACGAGGAACTCAACAAATTCACGAGGGCGGACGTGCATCGCCCATGTCGAAACGAACGACTGCCACAAAACCTATGCGGGATTTAAACGGGAAAACACTTTTTATTACCGGGGCAAGCCGTGGAATTGGCGAGGCAATCGCTCTGGCCGCTGCCCGGGATGGTGCGAACATTGTCATAGCCTCCAAAACGGCAAGACCGCATCCGAAACTGCCGGGAACCATCTATTCGGTGGCTGAGAGCCTCGAAGCAGCCGGCGGAACGGCGTTGCCGCTTATCGTGGACGTGCGCTATGATGATCAGATTCACGAGGCAGTGGCGCAAGCCGTTGCCACGTTTGGCGGAATCGATATCCTGGTTAACAATGCAAGTGCCATCTTTTTAGCTGGGACCGAAGAAACGCCCATGAAACGATTCGACCTTATGCATCAGGTCAATGTGAGAGGCACGTATGCTTGCTCGCAAGCCTGTATTCCCGCGCTGAAAAAATCGGCCAACCCGCACATTCTGATGCTTTCGCCTCCGTTGAACATGGAGTCGCGTTGGTTTGCCCCGCATGTAGCCTACACGATGTCGAAATATGGCATGAGCATGTGCGTGCTGGGGATGTCAGAAGAATTAAAGCCGGTTGGGATTGCAGTAAATGCCCTTTGGCCAAGAACAACGATAGCCACGGCGGCGATTCAGAATTTGCTCGGAGGGCGCGAAGTTGTGCGCCGCTCTCGAAAGCCCGCTATGGTCGGCGATGCGGCGCGGGCCATAGTCCTTCGCGACAGCCAAGCATGCACGGGTAACTTTTTTGTTGACGAGGACGTGCTGAAGCAGGAGGGAGTCACCGATTTTCAACCCTATGCTGTGGAACCCGGCCAAGAACTTGCCCCCGACTTTTTTCTTTGACAATACTTTGTGATAAATTAGCGAGACAGGGCGATCTTGTCTTGTCGAGAGAAGGCGTTGCCTACGGACAGAGTCGGGGTAACGACTAAAAATATTTTGACTGTCCGTCGGATAATGATGGGGAATTCCCACCACTACGTAGCAAACCTTGAATAGGCCACCGTTCTCCAATCCGTCTGATGTGTCTCCGTCTCCGAAGGTGTATCTGATCGCGCTGATCCAGTACTTTATTTGGACGGCCCACTACAAGGGCAACAAGATGATGTTGCTGCAGTTGGCCCGTCGTCCGAAAAAAACATCAAGATTTCGTGAGTATCGGGAGGAGCTACCATTTTAATACGAACCCGGGCAAAACAATGTGCCAGTGATCTGTGATGACCAAATCAATACGTTGGCACAAGATTCGCATTATGCATAATGGGACCTAAATTCGCCTCTTTTATGTGCATGTTTGAGGTTAATTGGAAATGGTTTCCAAATACGGTAGGGTTTTTCAAAAGAAGTATGATCGAGAGGCCAGGTGGGTCGTCGGAATTAAGAATCATCAACTTAAATAAGATTAGCTCGCGTTTGATGGGTCTATTTACGACCGATCTCAACTCATATGCAAGCTACAATGGAGTATGGAGGGAAGCAAACATTGATAGAAAAACCTATACAAAAGCAGGGTAAAATAAAGATTAGTCAATTGCTATTATTGGCCCTGCAATTGGCACTCGTGTTATTAGTTATCCAGTTATTTCATATAAATGAGCGCCAGGGCTTCCTTGAATTGCTCCCGCTTATTTTCGGTGGATTTGTAGTCCACGCGTTGTTGCCTCTTCGGTACCGATTGCCATTTTTTCTTTTGGTGTCCGTGGCTGGTTTCGGAGTACTTCTGGGCGGTACGCAGACACTCGGACTGCTGGTTATC
>Ga0114931_10000038_pt1 | contig 123054 bp, 106 predicted proteins | sample 2SBtaG_FD_89579 | JGI IMG/M metagenome (GOLD analysis project Ga0114931, IMG submission 89579) | Deep subsurface microbial communities from Kolumbo volcano to uncover new lineages of life (NeLLi) - 2SBTROV14_V59a metaG | ecosystem: Environmental > Aquatic > Marine > Volcanic | place: Kolumbo...
CTCGCCAGGCGAGAAGGCTGCATGGCGAATGTGCGTGACGATTCTCACACCCGCCACCCGATGAGTAGATGGAGAACTTGGACGAGCGGGGGGTAACGGGGGTCCGCCTCCTGTCCGTAGGGCGCCCGCTGCTTCCCTGTTTACGAGGAATGTTTTTTTCGAGCCCGACTTGGACAACAAAGTGAAACCCGCTGTTTTCCGAAAGTTTCTGTTGAGCTTTACCTTCGGATGGGCGACCGTGGTATTGCCCGTCGCGGCGTCCGCCATCCCGCCGGATGTCGATTTCGTTTTTGTCCCCGGTCGTGACGCTCAGGTGGGCGGGCCAACCTATGATTTCCGCGTTGCTCGCATTGAGATTCGAAACGATGCGTTCCTTGCGTTTCTGAATGATGCCCTTTTGAATCTTCAGAATGAGCGGGGGGCGTATCTTTTTTTCGATTTTGGTACGGGAAGCGTCTATCTCCACAACGACGCCGTGGGTGTTGTCGGGACGAACGGAAGCGGCATACCTGTTTTCGACGCGAGTGTGAATCCTCGCATCGTGTTGATCGGGGGAACCTATCAGCTCGACACGGCGTCGTCGGGGGCGCATCCGGTGACCGGAGTTACCTGGTACGGGGCTGTCAAGTTTTGCAACTGGTACACGCTGATCAGCGGTTTTTCGCCGAACGAACGGGCGTACCAGGAAGGCCCATCCAGTTCGGATTGGCACCCGGTTTCCATTTCCGCAAGCGATTGGGCGTGGCGCGATCTCAACACGAGCGAACGTGCGGCGTTGCTGTTGCTTTCGGGGTTTCGCCTTCCGATGGATGCCGGAGTCGACCGGGAGGACGCGTACAGCGAATGGTATAAATTTGCCTCTGCCAGAAACGTGGGTGGTTTGTTCTTTGATGCGTTGTACGGGTTCGGTCGAAGTCGTGTGCCCACCGGCGTTGACGCCAACTTCAACGGCAGCGGTGATCCTTTCGAGTCGGCTGTTCAAGCAACGACGCCTGTCGGTTTCTTCGACGGTGTGAATCTACTCGCGGACGAAACCACGACGGTCGATACCGACAACGGCTACGGGTTGTACGACGTATCCGGAAATGTGTGGGAATGGATGCAGGATCAGTCTCCGACGGATCCGGTCGCACGCCGCAATCGCGGTGGATCGTGGTTGAGTGCGCCCACGTCGCTGGCGTCCGCATTGGGAAGCGCGCGGAGTGCATCGGCTGCTACCGCGACGACGGGTTTTCGCATCGTTCAAAGCGTTGCGGAGCCTTTTCTAGTCACGCCGTTTGACGGGATCGATGGATCGGGTGTTTGGGGCGGACCCTATGACCAACCCAGCGGCGAATCTAATCCCTATACGGTTCTCAACGCAACGGATTCGCCGTTTGCCTTTCATGTGAGTGCGCCGCCGTGGATGGATGTTCAACCGGTGTCCGCAGCCTCCTCGCCGGGCGTCTCGCTTTCGCCGGGTGCATCCCTGGACGTTACGATTTCATTTCTTCCCGCGTGCAACGGCGGGTTGCCCGTTGGTTTGACAGGCGCTGAGGTGGCGTTTTTCGAGGAAGATTCGGGCACGGTTTTTGCGACTCGCAGCATTTCGGCAACGGTGGCGGAACCCATCGGGATTACGGGAGACGATCTGGTCAGCGAACTCGTATTCGGGCGTATGACCCCAACCCCTTCGCAAACGACCTTCGACCTTGTCAATGCTTCGGCGACGTTGGTTACGTTTTCAGCTCGCTGGGAGGAGACGACCGACCCGCCGAGCGGTGTGGCGTGGCTTACGCTTGACGGTAGCACGACGACAGGCGGACAGATCATCAACGATGCCAGTGTGTCGGTGGGAATCGACTCCGCCGTTGCGTCGACCATGGCACCGGGCATCTATACCGCCGACGTTGTCTTTCGCGACGAATGCACCGGCGAGGAAATCGTGCGGAACGTAACGCTTACGATCCAAGAGCCCTTTACGGTTACTCCGCAGCAAGACGTCGAATCAGCGGGGCTTTTTGGCGGACCGTTCGATCCGCCCACGCATCCCTTCACGATCACCGGCGTCGATACGGATATGATCTCCTGGTCGGTGGAAGTCGTGTACGATTCCGCCAACGATGATTGCGGCCCGGTTGCTGTTTGGCTCGATGCGCTGCCGACGGGCGGCGATCTCGGCCCGTCGGAAAGCGCGGACGTTGCCCTCACGATTAACAGCAACGCACGGCAACTCGACGCCTGCGCCCACGTTCTATCCGTTCGCTTCACGGACAGCGCAAGCGGGTTTGTGGTCGAACGGCTTGTGACACTAACTGTCACCGGATTGCGCGTGGAACCTGCAGACGCTGTCGCGTTTCAAGGTCCGTTGGCCGGTCCGTTTCAACCGCAGCAGTTCGTGTATACGGTGCGAAACAGCGGATTGCCCGAGCTGAGTTGGGTCGCCGACGTTGTGTTCGACGATCCATCCGCCGGACCGTGGGCGACGATTGTTCCTTCCGTCGGCGTCATTCTCGATCCCGATGGAACCGCCCAGGCGTCGGTTCAACTTGGAGCGCAGGTGTTTTCACTTCCTTCCGGTCATTATACCGCCACCATCACGTTTACCCCCAACAACGAACCGACCGGTGCCACAACGCGAAGGGTTTCGCTGGTTGTCGGTGGCGAGGCGTTTGAGGTTGCGATGGTCAATGTACCACCGGAGGGTGGACAGGCCGGTGGACCGTCGTATTTCCATCGCATCGGACGATTCGAAGTGACCAACGAACAATACGCACGGTTTCTCAACGACGTTTGGAAGAATCGTGGCAAGCCCCGCGCGGACTTTGTGTTTTTTGATACCGACACCGGAAGCGTCTACATCAATAGCGTCGCATCGCCCGCGGAAGGAAACGCTCCCCCGGCCAACCCACTTCTTTACAACGCTGCGGTTGGACGAATCGCGCTGGATCCTGCACTGGGTGACCCGTTTGTGATCGAAGCGGGGTACGCGAATCATCCCGTGGTGGGGGTGTCTTGGTATGGTGCGGCGAAGTTTTGCAACTGGCTGACGTTGGTCCAGGGGATGAGTCTGGAGGAGCGCATTTATTTAGAGGGGGCCACCGCCGGCGACTGGCAGCGTGTTGTCTTCGATCCGTCCGACCCCGCATCGAACCGCAATGGGTTTCGCCTGCCGATGGACGACGGCGCGCTCATTGCATCGTCGTTGAATGAGTGGTACCAGGTTGCGTCGCGCGGTCCGGATGATTCGGGGCAGAACCCGCAGTTCGATTTCCCATACGGGTTTGGTCGAAACGTGCTCGAGTCGTCCGATGCCAATTTCTTGTTCAGCGGCGACGAGTTTGACAACGACACCACGCCCGTGGGTCATTTTGACGGAGTCAACTTCCTTGGCGACCTTGTGACGCCGACGCACGTGAACGACAACGGATTCGGCGTGTTCGATTTGACGGGGAACGTAGCGGAATGGATGCACGAAGGCGGGGGGGGCGGGGACGGCTTCACGCGAGGCGGACATTTTAATACGCCCGTGGATTTTCCCGAACTTCGCAACGATGTTCGCGTTGCTCTGCCGGCGGACACAACGGTTTCGACGGTGGGGTTCCGTGTGGCGCAAAGCCTTGCCCCGGTCGACCTGAAGGTTACACAGGCGTCGGATCAAGTTCGCGCGACCGGCCCGGTTGGCGGCGCGTTCGATCAAAGCTCTTTCGTGCTTACGCTCGAAAACACGGGGGATTACACGGTCGATGCGCTCGGCGTGTCGGTGGGTCCATCCTGGCTGACTGTGGACGGAGTCGCTCCGAAACAAATTGCACCCAACACGACGTTACAGCTTCCGCTTCGTCTGGATGATACGGCGGACTCGTTGGGTCTGTCGCCGGGGCCTGGATCGGACTTCGGGTTCGTTCGCCATCGCGACGTGGACCCAGGCGGTGTCGGCTATGACTTCTGGATATCGAAAAGGGAAGTGACCAACGCGCAATTTGCGGCGTTTCTCAATGATGCGCGGGTCAACCTTTCCAACGAGCGGGGGGCGTTTATGTATTTCGATCTCGATTCGTCGAGCGTGTACATCAACGATGCCGAGCAAGGTGTCGAGGGTCAGGCTGCCCCCAACGCGACCCTCATAACGATGCTTTACGATGGATCGCTCGGGCGAATCCACGCCGCCGGGAATACCTTTGTCGTCGATGCCGGAATGGAATCGTACCCCGTTGTTGGCGTCAGTTGGTACGGTGCCGTCAAGTATTGCAACTGGCGGACGCTTTCATCCGGAATGCCCGCCGGCGTTCGGGCCTATACCGAGGGCGTGTTGCCGGAAGATTGGCATCCCGTTTCGACCGACGCGGTGACCTGGGCTTTGCAAGACCTTTCGCCCGCGCAACGTCAACAGCTTGTTGACGGGGCGATCGGATTTCGTCTCCCGATGGACGATAACGGTGCCGCTGGGGCTTCGGCGTTTAACGAGTGGCACAAGTTTGCCTCCGCGCACAGCGATGACAACGGCGTAGCCCGGTTCGATGCAACGTACGGATTTGGTCGAATGACGCTTTCGGTCGCGGACGCGAATTTTTTTGATAGCAGTGATGCCGACGACAGCGGACCGACACCAACCGAGTTTTTCGACGGCACCAGCCTGCTGGCGGACGGCGAGACGAAAACGGTCGCGACCGAGAACCTCTACGAACTCCTCGATGTTGCGGGAAACGTCGCCGAGTGGATGCAGGATCAAGCCAACGCCGACCCAACCCGTCGCGCGGTGCGCGGTGGGAGCTTTTTGGAAGACGCGAGCTCTGTTAACCTGACCGTTGAAGGACGATCGTCCGCGGCTGCCGAAGCGACCGACGAGGCGATCGGGTTTCGCGTTGTTCGGGGAACGGGGCACATCGCAACCGTCAGCATCACCGACAACATCGCCGGGGGCACGGAAGCTCGCCATGTCATTCTTGATGCTTTTGAACCCTTTGTGGTTACCCCGCCCGGACCGCTTCGCGTTGCGACGACGTATTGCGATGTCCTTTCCGGTCTCGAAACCACCTACACCCTCCACAGCGAATCGCTCTCGCCGATGGATTGGCGCGCCGACGTGGATGCTAACTGGGTCGCGCTTGAAGAACCGATCGCGGGTCAGTTGAACGGAACGCTCGATGCGAATTCGCCATCGGTTGCCGTCGCCGTTTCGATCAACGAGAGCGCCAACCTGCTGCCGCCCGGTGAACACAAAGCAACGGTTCGCCTCATCAATGATACGACGGACACTTTTCATAAGCGAGAGGTCATCGCCACGGTGCTTCAGCCCATTCAGGTGACTCTCGATCCGGGGAATCCCGCCCTGCCGTACACCGGACTCGTCGGGGATTCGTTCGAAACGCGACCGCCACTGCGATTTGATCTTTCTCTCACGGAGCAAACGCCGGTGGGATGTGGACTGCAATACTCGGTCAGTTCGCCGGCGTCGTGGGTGACGATCGAACCGGTGGATCCGACGATGGGGCTGACCGGAGATCTTCCGGAGCTGCCCGGTTTGCTGTCCTTTGACGTTCGCCTCAATAACAACGCCGATACGCTTCCGGTCGGGGAGTACGAGGCGACGGTTGCGTTCTCGGTCGCCGATCCAAGCAACCCATTTGCCCCGGTTCCGGTTGAGCAGCCTGTCACGCTGAACGTGCTCGACTTCATAGACATCACGCCCGACGCAACAGTTTGGGAAATCTGCTGCGATCTTTCGGAAGAAACGCTTGCGGAGAATACGAGGACGTTTTCGCTGACAAACAACGCCCCCGGCATTGCTGTTTCGATGATGATCTCAACGGACGTGGACTGGATTGACGTCACGCCGTCGCAAGTGGCGCTGCAACCGGGCGAATCGGTTGACGTGGTCGCCTCGCTCAACACGCTGGCCATCAAACCACACGGAAAATATGAGGCAACTCTTTTTTTTGAAAACCTGGTCAGCCAGTTTACGCACGAGCGGCCCGTCGTGCTCGAAATCCGCGAAGCGCTCTCCGTGACGCCCATCGCGGGGTTCGACGTCGCCGGACGTGTTCGCGACGGGGATGTGCCGCTACTCTCGCCCGCTTTCACGACGTTTCAACTCGCCAACACCTCCTCCGCCACGAGCGACCTCAACTGGCGCGTGACGGGCGATCAACCGTGGATTTTGATCGACGGTGTCGCATCGGTGGCGGGAACGCTTGGTGCAAACGAAACAACCTCGGTGATGGTTTCGATCGATCCCCAAGTGATTTCGGGACTGGATAACGGAGCGATCGAGCAAACGTTTACCGGTCGGGTTACCTTCACGGATGAGAGCAATCCGCAATCACCGATCGAAAAAACACGATCGGTATCGTTGCGACTTGTCAGGCCTCGTTTTGAGATGGACGAAGCATCGATTCCCGCGTCCAGCGCACAGCCCGGCGGTCCGACGTATTCTTTTATGATGGGGCGATTCGCCGTGACCAACGAGGAGTTCGCGGCGTTTCTAACGGATGCGTTGTCCCGCCCGGATGACGCGCGAGGGGCGAACATGTACTTTGACACCGACACCGGCGATGTTTACGTGAACACTTCAACGACAGGAGGATCGGGAGCGGGTGCGGGCGGACGGGTTCACCTGATGTTTTCTCCCGCCGTTGCCGGACAAATCATTTTCGCCGGCGGCGTGTACCAGGTTGTTACGACACCCGTCGATTTTTCGAGGCACCCGGTTACCGGCGTGAGCTGGTACGGCGCGGTCAAATACTGCAACTGGCTGACCCTGGACCAGGGCATGACGCAAGCCCAGCGCTGTTATACTGAAGACACGGCGAACAACTTGGATGGTTGGCGACCGGTAACCATTTCGGCGACAAACTGGTCAAGTCGTGATCTCAACGACACAGAGCGAAGCGTCTTGGCCTCGACGTATCGCGGTTATCGATTGGCCATGGATGACGGGTATGGAAACGGCGATCCGTTCGACGCCGCGGATGCTTACAACGAGTGGTTCAAAGCCGCCGCCTGGAACGATTTACTCGGGCGCGCAACCACGTATGCTTTCGGGCGTGACGTGCTGACCCTTGCCGACGCCAATTTCAGCGCAAGCGGCGACCCGTTTGAGACGTTCGTGCCGGCAACGACCCCGGTCGGTTTCTTTGACGGAACGCTCAAGGGGAACCTGACCACGCGGATCAACGAGAACAGTTTCGACCTTTTCGATCTGACGGGCAACGTGCATGAATGGTTGCAGGGTCGTTATTCACCGCCGACTTCGCTCAACCGGCGGACCCTTCGGGGAGGTAGCTGGGCCGACCCCGTTTCCGCCGAGTCGCTTCGCACCGACCTGCGCCAGCTTTTTGCCCCGCCCGAACAGTTGAGCAATCAGATCGGATTTCGCGTGGTCCGCTCGCCGGGCTTTGCCTCGGGCGACAGCGACCACGACGGCGACACCGACCTCGCCGATTTCACCGCTCTGTCAACCTGTCAGGGCGGTCCGGATCAGGTCCGTCCGCCCGGATGCGCGTTTTTCGATTTTGACGCAGACGCCGACGTGGACCTTCGCGACACCGCATCATTTCTTGCGACATACTCCGGGTCTTGAGCTGGAATCGAAAACGCATCGCAGAGGCGACACGGATCGAGATGAGCGAAAACCGCGGGAACGCGTTCCATGCGCGATTGATCATCGCACGGATTCAAAACAGGGTTGCGTCGGGTTCGGGCGGTGTCGTCGAATAGGGCAGGTTCAGGTGTTGGTAAGCGGCTTTGGTTGCCGCTCGCCCCTGCCTGGTGCGGATCAAAAAACCGGTCTGGAGCAAATAGGGTTCCACGACATCTTCCAGCGTGCCGCGTTCCTGCCCCATCGTCGCGGCGATCGCCTCGATGCCGGCGGGACCGCCCTTGTAAACCTTGATGAGTGCCGAAAGAAACGAGCGGTCCAATTCATCCAATCCCAAAGCGTCCACCTGTTGCACCTCAAGCGCTTCGCAAACTGAATATGATACCGCGACGAACGATTCGGGTTGTGCTTTGGACCAACGAGGAAAACGGACTGCGCGGCGGGAAGGCCTACGCCCGGGAGCACCAAGCGGAACTGCCGAACCACGTCGCCGCCATCGAATCAGACAGCGGCGTATTCAACCCGACCGGTTATTCGGTCGAACATCAAGACTCTGTCAAACAGGAGATTGCGGCTTCACAACTGCGAGACATCATGCGCGTGCTTTCGCCGCTAGGCCCGATGACGATCAAAACCGGATTCTCCGGGGCCGACGTAGGTCCGATGAAACAGGCGGGGGTTATGTTGATGGGCCATCGCGTTGACGGGTCCAAGTATTTCAACTACCACCACACCGCCGCCGACACGATCGACCCCGAAGAGTTGAGCAAAAACGTCGCGTCACTTGCGACGGTGGCGTACATCCTTGCCGATATGCCGGAGAGGCTGGGAACGAAGAAGCCCGTTAAGGACCACGCGACAGATTGAATGGCGATGAACCATTCGCAACGGCCCCATTGAGTCCCGCGCATCACATCAACTGGCAATATCGAAGCATCCATGCCCCGCCGGCCTGCAACTCTCGCTTGCGTTACAACAGACGCAGGAGAAGCAGATTTGTGTTTTCGTCAGCCACATACAACACTGACCACCGCAACTGCTTGCGTTGCAACTGAGAGGGGTAATTCCTCCGTCGTTCAGGATATGCGAGGCGCCTTCCGTTTCGTTTTGCACACTCTTGCTCTGGGATTGCGCGTCAATGCCTCGATATTTGTTGAGGAATCGCATTTGCCCGGTTTTTCCGTCTGCCTGCAAGGCGATGGCAGGTTCGAAACCCACGGGCGCTTCATCCTGACTCGTCCGCTCGCCGTGTACCCATATCGGGTTTAGATGAATAGTGAACAAAGAGCCTTCCAGCCTGGCCGTAAGCAACTCGCTGCCATCGCTCTGATGCTCGATCGTCAATTTGTCGGAGGATTCATTCTTGAACGCTTCTGGGGTGTTCAGGGGTGTGAACCGGGTGTTTCCGTCCGGATCGTTTTCAAGTAGCCTCATCTGCCCGGTCCACTTATCGATTCGCAGGACCATCTTTTGTTCCAAGCCCACCGGGATTTCATCGTCACTCGTTTTCTCTCCTTGCTCCCAAATCGGACTCAGGTCTATCAGGATCCACGAATCCGACAATTCTATGGTGATGCGCTCACCGCCGTCTTCCAGTAATTCAGTTGTTGATCTCGGGATCCGGGTTTGATCAGCCAACGGCGTACGGTCCACAGGTAGCGCGTCTTGCTCAGAACGTATCTGCCCCCACGCCGGTCCCATGATAAACAACACCAGGGATAAAGTGGCTGTAAATCGTGCGTTCATGATTGATCCTCCAATCTGAAAGCCACTGGCTCGCAAAACGCCTCTGCTTTGTGCATCGGAAATTACCCCCCCCCCCTGTGGCTGTCAAGGGGCGTTTTCATACTCTGGTCAACTTTTCGCCAAAAATAGGTGTGCAGTACAACTGCAATCGCAACCGTCGCCTTTAGGGCGTCAGCGGAGATTCCCGAAATAAGGGATTCGTTGGGTGGTCATCGACGCCGGTAACATCGCTCTCACCCGTGGGTGCGTAGTGAACGCTCCCAAAAACCATTTGGAAAGCGGATCGTTGACTATTCGAACAATCTCGCCTCTTCGCTTTTCCGTCCCTCTTCGGATACATGTCGCGCGGGCAGACCGAGATGTTCATAGGCGGCCTTTGTCGCGGCGCGCCCCTGTCGCGTTCGAACAAGGAAGCCCGTTTGCAGCAAATAAGGTTCGACGACGTCTTCCAACGTGTCGCGTTCCTGCCCCATTGTCGCGGCGATGGCCTCGATGCCGGCGGGGCCGCCCTTGTAAACCTTGATGAGTGCCGAAAGAAACGAGCGGTCCAATTCATCCAATCCCAAAGCGTCCACCTGTTGCACCTTAAGCGCTTCGCAAACAATGCGCTCGGAGAGAGTACCGTCGCCGCGCACCTGGGCATAATCCCGCACGCGTTTGAGCAGACGATTGGCCACGCGCGGCGTTCCACGACTTCGCGACGCGATGAGTTCCAGCGTTCCCGGAGCGGATGAAAGCTCCAGCTTGGTGGCCGACCGCGCCAGAATCGTGGAAAGTTCTTCGGTAGAATAAAAATCAAGGTGGTATCCGTGGCCAAACCGATCGCGCATCGCGCCGCTGAGCATGCCCGCTCGCGTCGTTGCTCCGATGAGCGTAAACCGCCGCAGCGAAAAATTCACGACGCGTCCGCTCAACCCGCCCTCGATAGTATAATCAACGCGAAAGTCCTCCATGGCGGGATACAGGAACTCCTCAACGACCTTGGGCAGGCGATGCACCTCGTCAATGAAAAGAACGTCGCCGGTTTCCAAGTTGGTTAAAAGGGCCATCAAATCCGCCTGCTTCGCCAGCGACGGACCGGAGGTGATCCTGGGCGCCTTTCCGGTCATCTCGCGCGCGATCACGCTCGCCAGTGTCGTTTTTCCCAGCCCGGGTGGACCCCCCAAAAGGATGTGTTCGAGCGGTTCGCCGCGTTTTTTGGCCGCGGTCATGGCGATCTCCAGTTTTTCCAAGACCGCACGCTGCCCGACGATTTCCGCCATCGTCTTTGGTCGAAGCGCCGTATCGACAGAGGAATCCCCCCGTCGCGTCTGCCCTGAAAGGATTCGATCCCGTGTCATGGTTTATGAATCCAGAACGCCGAAATCAGCGTGAACAACGGGTCTTGAAGACCGCCCCCTGTTCGCGCAAAACCACCGACTGCAATTTTCCATTCGACCCTTGCCATTGGCCTTATCCCCTTAACCCTCCACGCCTGATTTTACGCGGTAGGCGATGCGGACCCATTCGTCCGCCGAGTTCGTATCCGGATGAAGCTGTCCCGCTCGTTCGACCCACCTCTCCGCCTCGCCGCGCGGATCGCCCCAGGCAACCAGGATCTCCAGTGCGTCGCGCTGCGCGTTGGAAAGCTCCGCCACGTTTTTGTGATCGCCGGCGGTCTCACCCATCGCGAGTTCGCTCACTTTTCCCTTGAGCGTGGCGACGATCATCTCGGCTGCTCGTGCACCGATCCCCGGCAAGGTGGTCATCGCCTTCGTGTCGCTCGTTTCGATCCACGAGGCAATTCTACGCACCGGTTGTGCCAATGCTTTCAGCGCCTTGCGAGGACCGATTCCCTTGACTTCGACAAAACGCGAAAAGAAAGCACGGTCCTCCTTGTGTAGGAATCCCAGGATGCGAGGCGTCAGTTGTCCGGACGTCTGGTTGCCCTCATAAAACTCGACGGTATGCAGCGTTACCTGCTGACCGTGATACGCTCCCAACTCGCCGATCGAAAACCGGGGCACCAGAACTTCACGCGCGATCCCGTCGCGATCAACCACCACCGATTCCTCGGTCATCTCCACAAGTGTACCGGTCAGGCGAACGATCAAGGCCTCACCTCCGTCGCACGCGCGATGTCAACGGCGACCTTCCCCAGGTCAGACACACAGCACAACGCGATCGCAAGCGCGTCGGCGACGTCCGGCGGGTCGGGTGCCTCGGACAACCCGAAGACCGTCTGAATCGCACGCTGAACCTGGGACTTGGTCGCACGACCATTGCCGGTCAGGTATCGCTTGACCTGCGTCGCCGCATAACTGCGAACCTCGATCCCCCGTCGCGCCGCGATCAACAGGATCACTCCGCGCGCATGCCCCATCAGAATGGCCGTTCGCGGATGATTGTAGTGCGCGTAGAGCCCCTCGACCGCGACGACATCCGGATTGTACTCGGAGAGCACCGCATCCAGGTCGGATTCAAGCGCAACAAGGCGCGTTTCAATCGAAGTCTGCGCGTTCAAACGGCAAACGCCCGCGTCGATCAAGATGGGAGGCGACGCGCCGCCGCGAACCGCGCCGTAGCCGGTGATTGCAAGACCAGGATCAATTCCGCAGACGACCGCGTCCATACGGTATGCGCCCTCCATTGCCCAACGTTCGCGGACTCCGTTGACCGGCACCGCATCTGCGCCGACAGATGATGCGATCCGTTGCGATTCCCCGAAAGCGTCGGTGTTTTTTGGTCCGGTGTCAACTATCGAAAACCGAAGGGGGTAACGGGCGGCGGGGGAAGGCTTAAAATGAAACGGAAGGCGGGACAAAACATCCATCGTTACATCGCAAGACGATAGCGCCGATTTTGTTACGAACACGGTTACCCCCCGGTATCCCCCCTTGTGAAGGGGACTAAAGTCCGGGGGCGGACTCAGAATGACATGGGGGGAGCGAGTTTAGAATGACACGAACGGGGCGGTGGGACCGGCAATCCTTCCGCGTACTGACCTTTCAAGGGCGTTCCGAGCGCGATCGTGATTTTTTCGATTTGATTTTTTGCCCGCGCAATCGACCTGATTTCGCCTTGCCCTTAACGGCTGCTTTGCCCTTGATCCGGTGTTTGGAAGACGTCGAGGACTTGTGTCCGCGGATGACTCTCGTTTTTCCCGGTCGAACCACCCTGGTTTTGTGTGACGATGACTTCGCCAACACCCAGCGATTGTGAACCAAGACATGCCCACATCCCGGTCCGTGACGATGACCCCTTAAGATCACATACTTCGACCCGTTCCAGTAGTGGTCGCGGCAATTCGGACCGCAGACATGGGACGCACCCAAGTGCACATGCCTGCTGCCGACGGAAGCAGCAAGGATCCAGTGCCCGTTACGAAAAACATGTCCGCAACCCGGATGATGATGGTGCCCACGCAGAACGACGGTGCGCGATCCGTTCCAATAATGGTCGTCGCAAAGTCTCGTGCAAACGTGCCCCCGTTCGACGTATACAACACCGCCATGCCGCGGAGAATCGTCCCAGTCAACCGAAACGTTCCGCACCGTACAACCGGCGGCCGCAATGCCCGCCTCCACCGTTAAGAGAATCAGGAATCGCTTCATGTTTGCCACCTTTTTTGGTCTGAGGACTCTCGAAAACGCACCCTTGTCGTGTCATTTCGACAGATTCGGTCTCTTCAGGTTAGCGGGTTGGACCGAATCGTACAGGAATCAGTGTAATTTTTGCGGTTCGCGCGGGCATGGAAGCTCGATTTGACGTGTGGGCCTCGTGGGTTTACCGTCGGCTCGCCGTTTGCCCAACGTTCACTTGACAAAAGGGTGGCCCGATGTTGCGCAACCGTCAAATCGCATCCCTATCCGGCGAAGTTTTGATGTCCCTGTGGATATTGCTCTTCGGCGCAGTTGTTCGCGTGAATGCGGCCCCGCCGCGCGTCGTCAAGACGGTACCGGTCCACGGCGATCAAGATGTCGATCCGAATCTTCGCGAAATCCGCGTCGAGTTCGACCAAAATATGAAGCAAGGTTCTTACTCCTGGTGTGGGGGTGGCGACTTATTCCCTAAGGTTTTGGGGAAACCGGGATGGAAGGGGCCGAAGGTCGCCATTCTTCGAGTACGTCTCGAGCCGGACCATTCGTACAACCTGAGTATAAATTGCCCTTCCGGACGGCGATTTGTCGGGGCATCCGGAACACCCGCGGAACCCTATCCCCTTTCTTTTCATACCGGAACGGGTACATCGAATGGTGGAAAGCCCTCCGAGTCCGTCAACGCGGAAGCGGTCGCCATGTTGCGCGAGGCGATTTTGAAACATTATTCCTATCGCGACAAAACTGGAACCGATTGGCGTCGCGTCATTGGGGTCCGGGCCAAGAGTCTTCGCGCCGCAAAGACGCCCCTGGACTTTGCGCAGCAGGTAGCCCGCATGTTAAAAAGGGCGAAGGATGTGCATTTGTGGTTGGAAGTCGATGGTCAAACGATTCCCACGTATCAACGAAACGTGAAGCCAAACGGGGATATCGCCAAGCTTCAAGAGTTTGTGCCCAGTTTCACGAAGCACAATTCGATGGTCAGCACGGGTCGGTTTGAGGATGAGGTCGGATATATTCTGATCACAACATGGTCTGGAAACCAAATGGCGCTTTTGGAGCCGGCGTTCGCAGCCCTGACTGATTTTGCCGATCTGCGCGCGCTCATCATCGACGTTCGGTTTAACGCGGGGGGCGCGGAATCGTTGGCGAGAGAGTTTGCCGGTTGCTTTATCGACACGCCGAAGGTTTATGCTAAGCATGTGTCGGTCGCGCCGGACCTGCCGGGAGGATTCGGCGAGCCCGCCGAAAGAGTTGTCCAGCCCAATCGGGCGCGACCCAAGTGGCGTGGAAAAATCGCCGTGCTTACAGGACCTTACGTTGTCAGCAGCAACGAAGCGTTTCTGTTGATGATGAAACAGGTTCCGGGTTGCAAACTCGTAGGCGAAGCGTCCTTCGGCTCGTCCGGCAATCCAAAACCTTTTGCGTTGCCCAATGAGGTCACGATTTATCTCCCCAGTTGGAAAGCAATGTTACGTGACGGTGGCGAATTCGAAGGGGTAGGCATCGCGCCGGATATTCTGGTGCCGACTACGCCCAACGATTTCCTGAAAAATGATCCTGTTATCGAGGCGGCGCTCAAGATTCTGCGCTGATCGAATCGCAGATTACTTGAGTTACGCAATGACTGTTTTCACTTCCGTGTAGTTGGTTAACGCGTATTCTCCCAGCTCGCGTCCGATCCCGCTGGACTTGAATCCGCCAAACGGTGCGGCGTTGTTGAACACGTTGTAGCAGTTCACCCAGATCGTCCCCGCTCTCAGACCGGCCGCCAGTTTGTTGACTTTTCCAATATCGCGCGACCATATGCCGGCTGCAAGACCGTACATCGTGTTGTTCCCACGCCGAATCGCATCGTCAACGTCGGTAAACTTCATCACCGAAAGTACCGGACCGAAAATCTCCTCGCGCGCGATTTTCATTTCATCGCGCACACCGGCGAAAACCGTCGGCTCGATAAAGTACCCGGCGCGGTCTACCCGTTTGCCACCGGCCGTACAATTCGCGCCCTCGCTCTTACCCGCTTCGATGTAACCCATGATTCGATCCGCCTGGGTGGCTGAGATCTGCGGACCCTGATGCGTTCCGTGGTCGAACGGATCGCCGAGTTTTGCCTTTTTGGCGCGCGCCGAAACCGCGTCCAATACCTGATCGTAAACCGACTCCTCTACGAGCAGCCTGGAACCCGCACAACAGACCTGCCCGGCGTTGGCGAACACCGCGAAGTAAGCGAACTTGGCAGCCGTCTCAACGTCTGCGTCCGCAAAAATGATGTTCGGACTTTTTCCTCCAAGCTCCAACGTGACCCGCTTGAGATTCGAGTCCGCAGCCGCTTTTAAGATTTCCTTTCCCACGACCGTGCTCCCGGTGAAAGCAACCTTGTCCACGTCCATGTGATTCGCAAGCGCCGACCCCGCCGTCGGTCCAAACCCTGGAACGATATTAACGACTCCCTCGGGAAACCCGACTTCCATCGCCAGTTCGCCGATTCGAAGCGCGGTTAGCGGGGTTTGCTCCGCCGGTTTCAAAACCACGGTGCATCCCGTCGCCAGCGCCGGAGCGAGCTTGTACGCAGCCATCAGTGCCGGAAAGTTCCACGGAATAATCTGTCCGCAAACGCCGACCGGTTCGTGTCGCGTATAGGCCGAAAACGGACCGGACGCGGGCAGTGTCTTGCCATGCACCTTGTCCGCCCATCCCGCAAAATATCGAAACACGCGGGCCGTCTCAGGCATGTCTCCGTTGAGAGAGTCGCGAATCGGCTTGCCGTTGTCGAGGGTTTCCAGAGCCGCCAGCTCCTTCGCGTTCGAGTCAATCGCCTCCGCCAACTTGTACAAAAGGCGCCCGCGCATCTCCGGAGCCATGTTTCGCCAAGCCTTGCCGTCAAACGCCCTGCGCGCAGCCGCCACCGCAAGATCAACGTCGGCTTTGTCACCCTCTGCGATCCGGCAGATCACATCTCCCGTGGTGGGGTTGATTGTTTCAAAGGTCTTTTTTGATTGGGCGTCGACCCATTTCCCGTCGATGAGCATTTGCCTGTCGGACACCTTCGGGGGTGCAATCGCTTCGATCTCTGCCATTTTTCTATCCTCTCGCTGAGACGTATCCTACCTTTTTCCATTCGCCGGGATCGACCGACGCCTTGCTCACCGGTGCTCTTTCGTAGGGTGCATCTTGATGCGCCACTTCGTTCACTTGCCAGGCAACCAGCAGTGAGTGCGATGGCCGAGCGGAACACCGACATGCCGCAACGACCGTACATCGTACCGACCCCGCCGACCACGCTCAACCGGTGCCGCGAACGCCACTCAACGCCTCGCATCGCCCCTGCAAATTGCAAATCGAAACTCGGAAACCAGCGATTTCGATGACATCTTCCGACCGAATCCGAAAAATCGCAGTAGACACCGGACCGGGTTGTGCCACTGTTACAATGATGGCTGAGGACGACGAACGGGAGATTCGGCGAGTGGCAGCGTCAGACGAGACCTTGGTTCTGGGAACTCTGCGAGGCGATCGGTCCGCCTTTGCCGAGTTGTACGACCGACGAGCCAGGCTCATTCGCGCGATCTGTTACGACACCACCGGCGATTCTCACGCATGTGCGGACCTTACCCAGGAGGTATTCCTCCGGGCGTATCGCAAGCTCAGCGACCTCGCTGATCCGGCGCGGTTTACGCCGTGGCTGGTCAGCATCGCGCGACGAGTGTGTCTCGAATGGGTACGAAAGCGTCACCGCGATCGACGTGTGTTCGGCGAGTCGATCGGCGAAAGCGACGTCTCGTTCGAAGACCACCCTTCCGGCGACGACGTGGCCGAGCTGCGAGAAGCCATCACTCAATTACCGCCAAAGGATCGGCTCGCGCTCCACTCGTTTTATCTGCAAGAGCTTGATCCCGAGCAGGCCCGCGCCGTGCTAGGCCTGTCACGTTCAGGACTCTATCGCGCACTCGCAAGTGCCAGACGCAAACTCGCAGCGGTGTTGCAGCAACGGGAGATTTCTTCATGACCTGTCCCACTCACAATCAATGGGAGCTTTTGAGCATGAACCTGCTCGAACCTCAACGGGTCGCTCGAATGGAGAAGCACCTCGCCTGCTGTGACGCCTGCAAGAAACGCTTTGCACACGCACGACGCAATCATGCGTCGCTTCTGCGAACGTATGAGGCGTTTGACCAAGACCACGACGAGTTGCGCGAAAAACTTTTGGCGTCGTTGCCTGGTGAAACGCCTCAACCTTCAAGGTCGGGTGCGTTTCGTCGGGTCAGGCGCCTGGGAGAAAAAATGATGACCAACCCCAAGGTTCGATTCGCGACGGCGACCCTCTCGGTGGCCGCCTGTTTAACGGTAGCGTTCGTAATGGTCGGCGGTTCCTCCCGGTCGATGGCCCTCGACCGAATCGGCGAGGCCATCCAACAAACCCGATCGATGACCGCCCATGTTTCACTCAACATCACCGGAGGTTCGACGGCGACGTCGATGACGGGAAAGATGTATCTCTCAAGCGAGTTCGGAAGTCGAACGGATATCTACAGCGGCGAAGAGTTGTTCATGACAACCATCCAGCCGATCGACGGTCCCGCGGTTTCCGGACGCCCCGGCGGACCCGCAAGTTTTCGCATTACCCGACAAGACGCCTCCGCACAGGATACTCCTCTTCTTAGCCCTGATGATTTCATCGCTAAGCTGCAGGATCTAACCGGAACCGCCAAGACCGAACTCGGACCCTCTGTGATCGAGGATCGGGACGTGCTCGGTTTTGAGATCGACGGCGACCCCTTCGCGCTTTCGGTAGCACGCGCAGGTGGAACCGGCGAGGACACGGCTCCAACGGTTGAGCTTTGGGTCGACCGGGAAACGTTTCTGCCCGTGCGCTATACGATCAGTATGCCGGGAATGGAAAAAGGGTCCACCATGACCGTTGTCTGTGATCGGTTTCATTGGAACGTCGATCTCGACGCTTCGCTTTTTGACACGTCCACGTTCGACACCGAGACGGCTCCGAAGTTCGATCTCAAAATCCCCTCGGCAACGGAGGATTCATTGATTGCCGGATTGCGGTTGTACAGCGAGATTGTTGAGGGCGAGTACCCCATCGCGTTGGATTTCACGAAAATCATGAAGGATTTCTATCAACGAGCGTCTGTTACCGATGGGCGGACCCCAAAAAAGATAAAAGGTCCGAGCGATCCACGGCAAATGATGGGAAAACTTTTGCCGCTCTATGCGGGAACGATCTTTTTTCGGAAGATGGTTACGTCCGGTGTTCCCGCCGAATACTTCGGCCCCGACGTCGCACCGGGCGACGCGAATGCGGTTCTCGTTCGATGGCAGCTCGACGACGGACGGTGGCGAGTGATCTACGGCGACCTCCGCGCCGAAACGCTTCCCGCCCGGGACCAATAGCCGCGGTTTGAAACAGGACCCGCGGTTCGCCTTTAGTGACCCGGAGGCGAGCCGCGGGCGAAACTTCAGTCCTAGTCTCGGCGAACTTTCGTCGCTTACACCTTGCGGACGCGGCACACGTTGTCGAACCAGTTCTGCCCCCCCACCAAAGGACACGGATTGATGGGAAGCACGTCGTTGACGTAAACCCCGCCACCGGGTCCGCCACGCGCTTTGGTCCACCACATGTTGGCGGGAATATCACGATCCGCCGGAAGATCGCCGACCTTCGCGATTCCCTCGCGGCTGGCGGTGGTGGGAGTATCCTCGGCGCGAGCCACGGGTCCGTGCTGCCAGTGTCCCAGATGATGCGAGCAAGCCAGGGCTTTGGGATGGATCCCCCTGAGGAAGCGGACACGGTTGCGCAACGTGCCAACCGGAATCGTTTCCCCCGCACGATAAGTATGCCCCTTGGGGCGCTGGACCGTGATCTCCACCATGTCTCCGTTTTCCAACCCCATTTTCCTTCCCGTTTCCGGGTGCATGTAAACGGGGTTTGAGTGGACAATCTCGGCGTGGTACTTCCAATAGCCCGATCGACCTTGCGTGTGGACATTCCACTTGAAGGTCGTCAGGATGAGTTGGTCCGGCGATAACTGCTCATGACCGGGGATCGTTTGATAGGTTCCAACCGGACTGGCGTTGACGTCGTTTTCGGGCAATCCCGTAAGGCGGGCAGCCAGTGGGAAAAGATCGTCGTAGACCTGAATCTTGCGGCTGGGCGTGGGAAACCCGCGAACCGCTTTCCCATCGACGCGAATTCCGATGGCCACCTTCTTGCCCCTCTTTTTTCCGTAAATCACGCCGGACTCTGGATCGGTTTGGCTGTCGACCAGTTCCTCGGCGGGAACGGGGCGGTCGTACAAGCGGTAATCTTTCGGGCGTTTGGCGTCGTACCAGATCCCCCGGCGCTTCAACTCCGACCAGGAGATGGGCAGGTTCTTGTACCACTGGCGGTAGTAGGATTCAACGTCGTCAAATGCAAAGTATTGCTCCATGCCACCGCCGATACGTTGCGCGAGGTCGCGGAGGATTCGCTGGATCGGTCGAGCTTGACCGGGCGGCGGCACAAGCGGTTGGCGAATCCCCGTGTAGGGGACCAAACCATACGCGTTGGTCGAATGGGCGTCCCAACGTTCCAAACTGGTCGCCTCGGGAAGGATGATGTCCGCCAGCGCCGCTTGCTCACTGTAGCTGATGTCGATGGCCACATGGAAGGGAATGAGCGATTCGTCACGCAGAACATCGCGGGCGACTTTGGCCTCCGGAAAACCATAGGCCGCCCCGAGCGTGTACGACATGTAGACACCGACTTTGGCGCGTCGCTCGCGGATGTAGGGATACACCAGTTGTCCGACGCGCATGGGATAGAAAATCCAGGAAAGCGGATACTCACTGGGCGTCGCAAGTTCGCCGAAGTATTTCCGCTGCCATGACTTGGGAAATCGCGACACGCGCCTTTGAACATCCGCCTGGAGCGTGGCGAACTCCCGCGTGCCGGCAAGCCAGGGCGCAGGTTTGGGCGGATGGGGTTGAGGCTGCGCAACAACGGGCAGCCCGTCCTGCCCGTAGTGGTTATTCCACATGCGCAGACTGCTCAAACAAAACCCACCCGGCTGGCCAACGTTTCCAACAAGAACATCAAGCATGCGAATGGCGCGGTCCGCCTGCACGCCGTTGTAATGCTTGGCCGATCCACGGTTGGACATGGTGCAACAGCGCGGCGAAGCCTGTGCGAATTCGACCGCAATCCGACGAATGACGCCTGCCGGCACTCCGCTGGCTTTTTGCGCGAACTCCGGCGTGAACGGTTGAAGATGCTTCTGCAGTTTGGAAAGCGGAAAGTTGGACCAGCGATTCCAGAACGCCTTGTCGTACAGGCCTCGCTGAACGATCACGTGGGCGATGGCCATGGCAATCGCACCATCGCTACCGGGTTGGACCGTGTGATACTCGTCGGAGATCGAGGCCGTGGAAGAAGGTCGAATCTCAAAGGTGACCAGCTTTGCCCCACGTTCCACGCGCGCTTTCTGAATGCGCTGCATCATAAAAAGTCCGCCCTGGTATCCTTCCATGGGATTCGCGCCGAAATTGAGAATGTACTTCGTGTTCTCAAAATCCTGCGTTTCCCACTCGAAGTCGCGCCCGTAATAGCTCATCAACGCCGCGCGCCGGTTGGAGCTGCAGATCGAGCGGCGGTTCAGGCGGTTGGGCGTTCCAAAGGCGTCTGTGAAGCGATGTGTAAACCCCTTGGTTTTGTCTCGACCGTAGTGAAAAATGAATTGTTCCGGATGACCGCTCGCACGGACTTCACCCATGCGCTCGGCGATTTCCTTGAGCGCCTCGTCCCATGAGATGCGTTTCCATTTCCCCTCGCCACGCCGTCCAACCCGCCGCAACGGGTAAAGCAGACGCTCGGGATAATACGTGTAGCTGATCATCCCGTTGGCCTTCGAGCAAACCTTGCCCCGGGAATTGGGATCAAGCGGGTTGCCGTCAATCTTGCGAACGACACCGTCCTGCACCCAGCCGATGACCCCGCAGTGCGTGGTGCAACCAAAACAAATCGTGGGCTTCGCCCGCGCTTTGCGATAGTCGATTCCGTGGGCAAAAGGATTGACCACCTCCTCGGCACCGGCACAACTTTGCAATACGGACAGCGGCAAATCGCCGGCGGCCAGAAAGGCCGGCGCTGCCACAGCCACCTTTAGAAAATCACGGCGATCCAATTCAGGCATGGGTCTCACTTCTGTTCGTAAATCACGTCGGTATCATCCTTGGAAAGCTGCACGCCGGTGTGCAGATGCTCTTCCATCCAAGGTTGGTGGTGAACGTAGAGAACCGCGGGACGCGTTCCCTCCTTTTCGCGAAGCGCTGCCGCTTCCGGGGCGCCTTCGGGCAGACCTTCGGCGCCGTGCAGATCGACAAACTTCAACGTATCGGTGGGACAAGCGCTGACGCACGCCGGGTCCAGTCCGACCTGCGTACGGTCTCGACAAAAATCACACTTGTCGGCCACCTGTTCCTGCGGGTCGATATAGATGGCTCCGTAGGGGCACGCCTTGATGCAAGCGCCATCTGCCAAGCAGCTTTCCTTGTCCACGACCACGCGACCGTCTTTTTCGCGAACCATCGCGTCGTTGGGACACGCCTCGATGCACGGGGCGTCGCGGCAGTGCATGCACAAGATCGGAAGAAAAGACAGCGTCGGTGCGTGCGGTTTTTCAAAGTACCGTGTTCGGATGCGAAATCCGCCCAGCGGCACGTGGTGTTCGGTTTTACACGCGACACTGCACGCGTGACATCCTGTGCAGCGCCGAAGATCAACGACCATCCCAACCTGTGTCATCGGCTGGGGTGCTTTGCTTAGATTCTCCCACGGTATGGGAGCGGCATTGGGATCGGGCATGGGTTTGTACTACTTCTTGTGTTGTGGACCGTAACTTCTCATCCGCCTGTGCTCGCGAATCATAAAACCCACTCACCGGTCACGCAAGTTACGCGCCGACGTGCTAACAGGGCGAAAAACTGGAGCCGTTGCAACGGACTGTGTCACTTCGGGGAAAGGTGGGTTCACAAGAGGTTCGCGAAAAAATCAGCGATCCCGTCTTTGGGTGCGAGCAATAGCAGCCTGTTGAAAAAGAACGGGACCGGCTCTGGATCGATGTTTTCACGGGGTGGTGGCCATGTCTTCCAAAAAAACCTTGACATCAAACTCACACCCGGGTACGTTGGACGGGGCAGTTGAGGCGGCGGCAGGGTGGGCGTTTGCGCCATCTCCGGGGATCGGGTCGATCCGCTGCCACAGTGACAATGCTTCGACGACGGTTGTTCGGTCTTGAAGCCGGGCAGGGTTGAGGTGAGCAGTCATATTCCTTTCGAATTGCCCGCGACATACCGGTTGGTTCGTTTTCCCGTCCACAGGGGCAACAGCGCAACAAAACATAGGAGCCTTCGACCATGATGCTTCGATCAAAACGTAAGACGGTTGGGTACGCGCTGATTGGCCTTGCAGTGGTCTACGGCACGTCTTATGGAGTTCCAACCCCCCAAAAAAACATTGCCAATGCCGTACCTGCGGGCGCAGCGACGAGACATCCCGCGCAACACCCCACGCATTTTCTCGTTCGGTTCAAACCGGGTATGGCCAAGGCGGTCAAAAACGCCACCCTTGCGACCGTTCCCGGCGCGAAGTTCGTGCGTGAATACCACCGTGTCGATGGTTTGCAGTTGATCGATCTTCCATCCGGTCACATCAAGGAAGCTTGCGAAACCCTTCGTAAGAATCCAAACGTTCGTTACGCCGAACCGGACTTCATGATCACCCTTTCGCGGGTTCCCAACGATCCCAACCTTCCGCTTTTGTGGGGTATGCAGAACACCGGGCAAACGGTCAACGGCGATGAGGGAACCGCGGGGATCGATATCCGCGCGCCGCAGGCGTGGCAGGTGTGGACCGGTGATCCTTCGTTTCGTATCGCCGTCATTGATTCGGGCGTGAATTACACCCATCCCGATCTGGCGGCCAACGTTTGGACCAACCCGGGGGAGATCCCAGGCAATGGAATTGATGACGACGGCAATGGATATGTCGACGACATTCATGGTTACGATTTCCTCAATCGCGATGGTGATCCGATGGACGACAACGGTCACGGTTCGCACGTTTCGGGAACCATCGGAGCCGTCGGAGACAACGGCATCGGTGTGGTAGGTGTGAACTGGCAGTGCAAGATCGTCGGTCTTAAATTTCTCGGTGCCGGTGGTTCCGGTCCTGTTTCCGCAGCCATCGAAGGTTTGCAGTATGCGATCTACAACAACATTCGCGTTTCAAACAACAGTTGGGGATCCACGGCGTTTTCAACGGCGCTCCGAGATACGATTCAAGCGGCCGGGAACGCCGGTCATCTCTTCGTGGCGGCGGCGGGCAACAGCTCTGCCGACAATGACATTCTTCCCCATTACCCGGCTGCGTACGACCTGGACAACATCATTTCGGTGGCGGCGATCAACAACGACGGTCGACTTGCCGGTTTTTCCAACTACGGTGCGGTCTCTGTAGACCTCGCTGCCCCGGGTGTGCAAGTCTACAGCACCATGCTTGCATCGAACTACGGATATCTGAATGGGACATCGATGGCGACTCCGCACGTAACGGGCGTCGCAGGGCTGATCATGAGTCGCGTTCCGAGTTGGACGTGGCAACAGGTGCGTGACCAGATTCTATCAACAGCGATCCCTTCGGTTTTTCTAACGGGGCGGATGGTGACAGGCGGGTGGATCAACGCCCAGGCTGCGGTCGGCGACTGCAACGAAAACGGCATTGCCGACGACGTTGACATTGCCACCGGGACCAGTCAGGACTGTAGCGGAAACGGCACGCCCGACGAGTGCGAGTCGGACTGCAACGGCAACGGTCTGGCGGACAGTTGCGACATCTTCAGTGGCTCAAGTCTGGATTGCTCCTCCAACGGGATTCCCGACGAGTGCGAACCAGACTGCAATTCAAACGGGCGGGCCGACAGTTGCGACATCTTTCTCGGATTCGATACCGACTGCGACAGCAACGGCGTGCCGGACAGTTGCCAGCCCGATTGCAACGGCAATGGAGTGGCCGATGAATGTGACATCAGAACCGGTATGAGCGCCGACTGCACGGGAAACGGCGTTCCCGACGAGTGCGAGGGGGATTGCAACGGCAATGGCGTAGCCGACATTTGCGACTTGAATAGCGGTACGAGCATCGACTGCACTGGCAACGGGATTCCGGATGAATGCGATATCGCCGCTGGAACCAGCACGGATTGTACCCAAAACGGCGTTCCCGATGAGTGCGAGTATGACTGCAACGCAAATGGTCGTGCCGACAGTTGCGATATCGCCGACGGATTGCTGACCGACGTCGATGGTGACGGAATCGCCGACAGTTGCAAGCTGGGTTTCGCCATTGTTCCCGTCGACGCAACGGGTCCGCACACGATTGAGGGGGACCGAATCTATCTGACCCAGGGAGATCAACGGGTAACTTTCGAGGTTCGTCTTTCCGGTTGGGCACCGGGTGGGGCAGCCGATCCACCCCTGCAACTTTATCAGGCGGCCATCGACGCGCTGCAGTTTGCCAACGGAATCGGCGCCCCGGCCACCTTTGCAAAGTTCCCCTGCACCACGGACGGTCAATGTCGACCTTCCCTCGCTCCGCCAGGTACGCCGCGTTGTATTGACGGATTCTGCGACGACGCTTCTGCGGTCTTCGTGGACCAGAGCAAACCGGACTATATTTTTCAGGGACTTAACGACTTCGCTTTAACGATTCTAAACCCTGGGATATCTCCCTTCGTCGGTGCGTTTCTTTTCAGCAGTCCCTACCCCCCCGACCGGGGCCAAGATCGCTACGGGGCGACGGTTCTGGTGGACGTTCCAGCGGCGGCATCGGGACCGTACGTGATTCGGTTTGATCTCGGTCCTCCGGATGCAGAGACCCCGTACACGTTCTGGACCAGCGACAATGATTTGATGATCCCAATCCGCGGTCTACACCCCGCAGCCATCGTGCTACCCTCCGATTGCGACGGTGATGGGGTTGATGATGCCTGCGAGACCGATTGTGGTGTGGCGGGCGGGCGGTGCGACGTTCCCGGATGCGGTCTGGAAGCTGATTGCAACAAAAACCTGATTCCCGATTCCTGCGCCGGGGTCGAGGTCGACTGTAATGGCAACGGCGTTCCCGACGAGTGCGACGTCAAGGCGGGAACAAGTACGGATTGCAACAACAATCGAGTACCGGACGAGTGCGAAGTCGCCGCGCTTGACTGTAACGGCAACGGTGTTCTCGATGAATGTGACATCGCCTCCGGGACCAGCGCTGATTGTACGCTCAACGATATTCCCGACGAGTGTGAAACGCAGCCGGACTGCAATGGCAACGGGCGTTCCGACGAGAACGATCTCTGTGATCGTTCGAGTCCCGACTGCGATGGCAACCTCGTTCCGGACGAATGCGATCTCGCCAGCGGATTGTTCAATGACTGCAACACGAATGCGGTACCTGACGTTTGCGACATTACTGCGAGGACCAGCCTGGACTGCAACGCCAACTCCGTGCCTGACGAATGCGATGTGGCCGGCGGAACAAGTGCCGACTGCAACGGCGACGGTCTTCCAGATGAATGTGTTGATCTATCGCTGGACTGCAACGGCAACGGGACGCCCGACACGTGCGACGTCGCCGCCGGTGCGAGTCAAGACTGCAATTCCAACCAACTGCCGGACGAATGTGAAGACTGCAACAACAACGGACTCGCCGACGAATGTGACCTCGCGCAGGGAACGAGCGTCGACGCAAACGGAAACGGCCTTCCCGACGAGTGCGACTTCTTCCTGTTCGTCGATCAGTCCGCAACGGGTGCGAACGACGGGTCGGATTGGCAAAACGCATTCAACGACTTGCAGGACGCACTGGACAAAGCCGGCGAACCGGGAAACCAGACGACCGAAATATGGATCGCAAAGGGCGTCTACCATCCCGACCGCGGAACCGGGGACCGCGATGCGACGTTTCAGCTTGTCGATGGCGTTACGCTCTACGGCGGATTCGCGGGTGGTGAATTGCTCCGCAGCCAGCGCGACCCGACTCTCAACGAAACAATTCTGTGTGGAGACCTGTTGAATGATGACGCACTCGGACTCTTTGACCAGGCGGGTTTCGACGCGTGTCGTTCAAGTCACACGGTCCCGTCTGGTTGTGAGCCATTCGATTTCGACGGCGATGGGAATATCGACGACGATGATGAGGCGCTCGGTCGCAAAATTACCGACAACACGAATCGAGTCGTAACCGCGGGTGAAGACGTCATCACCGGCGGACTTGATGGACTGACGATTCGACGCGCATACGAGATTCGCAACAGCCCCACAGTTGGCAGCGGGATTAGCAATGCCGGACGTCTGAGGATATCCCACTGCGTCATCACCGGAAACTACTCGATCGGCGCGTATGGCACGTTTGGTTCAACGGTGTCCAGTCTCTTTACGATCACTGACACGACCTTCCGCGAAAACCTGTCGGGCGCATTTAACGACGGCGGGGCGCGGGCCGATTTGATCAACTGTACATTCATAGGCAACAGAGGCGGGATTTCACTCAAGGATAACTCAACCGCTCGAAATTGCCTGTTTCAAAACAATACCGTCGTGGATAAGGGCGGCGCGCTCTTCGTCTGGGGCGCACAGCCTGTACCAATTATCAACTGCACGTTTGAGGGGAATCATTCTGATTTCCGCGGGGGAGCTGTCTACGTCTCCAACGGTAGACCCATTTTTTCCGGATGTGTTTTTCGCAATAACACTGGCGGAGATGGGTCCGCGGGCTATTTCGATAGTGGGGATTCCACCTTGGTCAACTGCCTGTTTTCCGGAAACAAGGCGAACAGAAACGGCGGTACGATCGTTGGCGGCTACCAGACCGATCTGACATTTTACAACTGCACCTTCAGTGGAAACAGTGATGAGCTGGGAGGGTTTTCGGGCATTAAGTACAGCGACGTTTCAGAGCAAGGCTTGCTGACCGTTGCCAATAGCATTTTCTGGGGAAACGTCGGTCTCCCCAATGGCACAACGTCCCAGCATGGCCAAATCTATGTGGGGTCGGGACGCGCCGACATCAACTACAACTGCGTAGAAAACTGGACGGGTTCTCTCGGCGGTGTTGGAAACCACGGCAACGACCCGCTCTTTGCCGACCCGGACGGTCCCGACAACATCGTCGGAACCGCAGACGACGACTTATCGCTTATCTCCGGTTCGCCCTGCATTGATGCCGCAAGCAACGATCTGGTTCCCGCCGACCTCGCCGACGTGGATGCCGACGGCGATACTTCAGAGCAAACCCCCGTGGACCTTCTTGGGACAACCCGGTTCCTTGATGATCCCATGGTTCCCGATACGGGCGCGGGATTTTTCCCGATCGTGGACATGGGCGCGATCGAAGCGGGGACGGACTGCAACGGAAACGGAATCGACGACATCATTGATATTGCGAATGGAACGAGCCTGGACTGCTCCGGCAACAACATTCCCGACGAGTGCGAACCGGACTGCAACAACAGCGGTACCGCCGACAGTTGTGACCTGCTCAATGGAACGTCTTTGGACTGCAATGCCAACCAGATTCCCGACGACTGCGACATCGAGACCCAACGCAGTGGAGACTGCAACAGCAACGGCATTCCCGACGAGTGTGAACCGGACGGCGATTCCGACGGTGTCATCGACGACTGTGACGGTTGTCCGAATGATCCCTTCAAGTCGGACCCCGGCGTGTGTGGCTGCGGCGTCCGCGATATCGACTCCGACCACGACTCGGTGCCCAATTGCGTTGATATTTGCCCCGGTGGCGACGACCTGGTGGACACGGACGGCGACGGCGTTCCCAACGGCTGTGACGTGTGTGAAGGCTTTGACGATGCGCTCGACAACGACGCAGACACCGTGCCCGACGGATGTGACCTGTGCCCCGGCATCGACGATCGACCGGACGCCGACGGCGACACCGTTCCCGATTGCGCCGACAACTGCCCCGGTTTTGCCAACACAAACCAAGCGGACGATAACCAGGACGGACTCGGCGACGTTTGTTCCACTCCACAAGCTCCCCAGAGGGCATTGGGTGAGGTCAAAAAGGAGCGATTCATTCCAATCGTCGTTCCGGACAGCCCGGCCGGGGGAAATACCGCCCTTCGAATCACGCTGGATTCGCTTTATCACCCGACCTCTCCTGTTCCCATCGATTCGCCGGATTTCTCTGCAACAGAAGGTCAAGTCCGCTATGTGAACCTGCTGCGTGATGCGAGCGGGAATCCCGTTACCTCCTGCGTCAGCTCGACGTCGTTCTCCACCTCCTACCCGTGTGCATCCGTGGGCTGTCAACCGGAGTATGCGGACTGGGCGGGCTTGTTCGGCGGCGAAACCATCTATGTAACCGGTTCCTCGATCATTCCGGATTCAACGTATCGCGTCGTACAACTGGCACAGAGTTGCGCGGGTAACGAATCCTTGTGTGACACGGTGTCGGCAGAGTTGACGATCACGACCGCCCGACACGGAGACGTGGACGACAGCGGTTTGGTGAACGTGGCCGATGTTGTGTCTACCGTGGATATCGTCAAGGGCGGATTCGGAGCCCCGTGGGAGTACCAGGCGTACGTGCGCAGCAACTTGCCCCAACCGCAAATGGACTCGGTAAACGTAACCGACATTGTGATCCATGTTGACGCGGTAAAACTCAAGCCCTACTCGCTTGCCATTACGAGTTGTCCATGATGGGAAGAAATGAAAAAACAGGCTCACCACACGCCCATCCGTGGACGAATGGTCTATTCCCGAGGTGCCGCGGTTTGTAATCGGGGCATGCCCTTATTTGAAAAAAGTCTCAGCGATGTGTGGGTTGCCGACTTCTTACCGGGAACAATGCTAATGGAGAGTCCGTGCCGCACTTTTTGAGATGATAGCTTCGTTACTGCAGTTGGTGTTCGTCAGCACCAAAGAAGGATCGCATTTCTTCGAGTGTAGGCACGCGATTCGTGCTCATCCATACAGAGGCGATTGCAATTCCCTCGTTGTCGCCAAGGTGAAGCTGAAAGTTTCCATGGCTGTTGTGCACGTATCCACACTCTGTTCGCAGATCCAGCACGAGCGGCGAATCCATCCCCGTGAACAGACCAATCCGCATCCCCTTCCGCAAGGCGGTCACCTTACGATATGCCAGACCCCCGGGAATCAGCCACCATCGACACTCGTGGAAAAGGCCTAACCAACCAGTTAACCACGGGAGCCGAGACGACCGCCAAAACCATGACGAGATGTTCCACCGATTCGGTCAGACCTCCAAACAAGAAAAAGGTCATCCAGATGAACAGCAGGGCAGTTACCAACATCGGCGGGGGCGACGCAACCGACCGTAAAAAAGAAATCTTGATCCTGTTTTGCCCCTTGTCGTCAGTCGTTTGGGATGCCTTGAGAGAATTGGATAACTCTTTGAACATCGACGAGCTTTCAATGTCATGGCCGATCTCAATCGGTTCGAAAAGATGATTGCACGGTCGAGGCACAACGCGCGGACCGTTCATCTCCTGCACAACGATCAACTCGCGCGGTTGAAGTTGTGAAAGCACGCGAAAAACATCCTTTGGACGAACTCTCTTTTTCCGCAAAACGCATTCAATATGCCTGTGCGGAACGCGCAGAATAGAGTCCTTTCTTTCAACAACTTTCGCCAGACGACCGTCGCGGTTGGCCCGCTTTTGGTAGGCAAGTCGTCGTGGGCGCGGCTCATAAAACAGCACCCAACCCACGAGACCGACCAAGCCGCCAAGAACCGCCGACAGATAGATCCACATAGGCGGGTCACCGGTTGGCCTCACGATGATCGTAAGAAGCGCCAGTACCAAGACATACGCAACGACCCAGGAAAAAATGATTCCGACGGCGAGAATCAAGAGAAACAAACCGCTTCGATCCTCGGTTGGAATGTATATGAGACGACAGCGAACGCATGGCCTGTCTCCGTTTGTCATTCCATTGCCCTTGAACGCCAACGAAACCGATGGCACACCCTCGTTTGTGCGAACCATCGGATAAATCAACCTTGCAACGGCCAGCTACGCCTTGCGTTCATACAGGTACGCACAGGATTCGTGTCGATTATTTCCGTTTGCGTAGACGGAAAACTGCGCCGCCGACCAGATCGAAGCGGCCCCGAACCGGCCTTCCTTGGAAATCGCATAAAACTTCACGTCGAAATTGGGCCTGCCATCCTTGCGGAGAAGACGCGGCAGCTTGGGATAGTCTGCGATGCGCTTGAGCGCATGCAAACATGCTTCCTGTGGTGCCATCCCGTGTCGCATCGCTTCCACCACGGTGTGGGAACCGCTAATCTTGATGACCGCCTCCCCGCGACCGGTACTTCCGCACGCCCCCACCTCGTTGTCCACAAAAAGACCGGCCCCGATGATCGGCGAGTCACCCACGCGACCGGGAATCTTGTAACTCAGACCGCTCGTGGTTGTCACGCCGCTCAGGTCGCCCTTGCCGTCGAGCGCGCAGCAGGTAATCGTGCCGTAGGTATATGGTTGATCCGCCATCGCGTCCGTATGTTTGTTCGGATCGACTTCGTCAGCGGGCGTGATCCAATCGTCGTTGTCGCTGTGGCGCTCTTTCCATCGCAACCAGATGCGGCGGGTTTTGTCGGTCAGCAGATTCGTTTCTTCAAAGCCCTGTGCTCGCGCGAAGCGAAGCGCCCCCTCTCCCACGAGCAGGACGTGATCCGTTCGGCGCATCACCAGCCGTGCGACTTTGGACGGTGTTTTGATATTCCGCAAAGCCCCCACCGCACCGGCATCGGCTGTCGGACCGTGCATGCAGCACGAATCCAACTCGACAACGCCATCTTCGTTCGGCAATCCCCCGTAACCAACCGATGTATCATTCGGGTCTTCTTCGACAATGTTCACACCGGCGATCACCGCGTCGAGCGTGTCGGCTCCTCCGCGTATCATTTCGGACGCCTTCGCCGTGGCGCGCAGTCCGTTGAAACTTGAGATCACAAGCGGCTCCTTCGTATTCGCCCCGCTCGTCGCCCGTGCCAGGGTCGGTACTACGGCACCCGTCGCCGCTGCCACCGCCGCCGATTGCAAAAAACCGCGTCTTGATAACTCGTTCATGATGATCCTTCCATTGGCCCCACTGAGTCCCGAAACACTTTCCTTCAGGGTTCTTCGCCCGATTCCCCCTGCGAATCGTTCCCTACTTCGGGAACTGCATGTCGATGATCTGCATCTGAACTTCGCGACGACCACGATAGTCGTTGACGATCGGTTCAAACGCCACACGGCAGCGGCGATGCTCCTTGATATTCTCGAAGTTGGCTGCCTGTCCGAACCCGATCCCGCGGATCCGCGTCCCGTTCTGGCGAAACGAAACCTGAAGATGCTCTTGACTTCGCCCCACGCGCCGCGGCTCGTCCGCAAGCTCCACCCAGTCGGTCGCGAGCTTGGGTTTTGGATTTCCCGTACCGAATGGACCGAGTCCAACAATCGCCTCTGCCGTCGCCAGGGTCATCTCCGCCAGTTGCACCTGGGCATCAAGTCGAAGCTTGGGAATCATATCGGTGTGCGTGAGTCGGCGGTTGGCAAGGTCGACAAACGCTTCGGTGAATGCGGGAAGTTCGTTCGCGCGAATTCGACACCCCGCAGCCATCGCGTGTCCGCCATGCCCGAGCAGATGATCGCTACACGCCGAAAACGCTTCCGCCAGGTCAAAGTGCTTGATGCTTCGTGCGCTACCCTGGCCTTCGTCTCCGTTCATCGCAAATAGAACCGTTGGTCGATGGTATCGATCGACCAATCGGGCGGCCACAATTCCAATGACACCGGCGTGCCACCCCTCCCCAGCAAGAACGATCCCCCGTCGGGCATCGCCCGCAAGACCGCAACCGTCGATCATTTCTCGCGCTTGTTTCGATATTTTTCGTTCGGTCGACTGGCGCGAGCGATTATGGCCTTCCAAGTACAGGGCGATCTCTCTGGCTCGCGCCGTATCCGCGCGCGTCAATAACTCCACAGCCAACCGCGCATGACCCATGCGACCGGCGGCGTTGATGCGCGGAGCGATCTTGAACCCGACGTCATGCCCACTCACCCTAGAGCGGTCCAATCCCGCCGATTCGATCAGCGCCTGCACACCCGGAATCGGGCAGCTCGCAAGGGCAGCCAAACCGTGTCGGGCGATGATACGATTCTCTCCGACCAGCGATACCACATCGGCAATCGTTCCGAGGGCGGCGAGGGGAAGAAGGTGACGCAACAGCTCGCGAAACTCCGGACTGACGCGATCGGCGTTGGACCATTTTTGTGCAATGGCCCACGCGAGCTTGAAGGCGACCCCGGCTCCGCAAAGATCGATGTTGGGACTCTCACCAATCGCCGTGGGGTGAACAATGACCGACGCATCGGGAAGCGCTGCACCCTCCTGGTGATGATCCGTCACGATGAAGCTGACGCCGAGTTCCGAAAGCTCCTTGGCAACTTCCACCGCCCGGATCCCGCAGTCAATCGAGATGACAAGTTCGGCACCATCCTCGACCAAGCGGCGAACCGCTCCCACGCTCAGACCGTACCCCTCCGAAACGCGGTGCGGAACGTAGAAAGAAACGTCGGCGCCGACGAGTTTGAGAACGTGCCACAAGATCGCTACCCCCGTCGTTCCGTCCACGTCATAGTCGCCGTACAGGACGATTTTCTTACCGTTGCGGATCGCACCAACAACCACGTCAGCCGCCCCCAATGCGCCGGGCAACGTGCTGGGGGGATGCAAATCCTTCAACTGCGGCGAAAGGAAAGAGTCGCCGTGCGATCCGGGCGTGACCCCGCGATTGACTAAAAGTTGGGCGACCACCGGTGGAACGCCCCAGCGAGATGCCAGGGCTTCCCGGTCGGGCGAAGCGATCTCAATAATCCATTGTTTGGACATCGCATTCTCCCCGATCGCGCAATCCATCCGTGTGTAGGCGGGTGTTCCCTCACCCTGTCCGCCGAAGGGAGACTTTAACGACCACCGGCAGCCCGGTAAACCCGCCTCGCAGCCTCTGCGAACTCGTCCACCTGCCAAAACGCACCTGGAACGCCTTGATTGCCGCTGTGACCACCCCTACACTCCTAAAGCGTGTGTGAAAGGATGGCACTGGCAGAGCCGGCGACGCTCAGAGCCGCAACCGCCAGGAAGCTGAGAGATAGTCTTCGTCTCGCAATTCGATCGGATGGCTCCGCGATGGGCGAGGCGTTGTTAACGGCTTCTTACGCACGTTCTAATACGCTTGGTTCCGGCGGCTGCGATGGTCCGGAAACTTCCTTGGGGCGCGAGTTGGAGGAATAGCTGTGAGTTCATTTGACGGGAAGAAGCTTTTGATCGTCGACGACGATCCTGACATGATCACCGCGTTGCAGACCGTTCTTGATGGGACCGGTGCCGACGTCGCAACCGCGACCGACGGCAACGCCGCCCTTGAGCAGGCTGAGACATTCGACCCCGACCTTGTCGTGCTCGACGCAATGCTTCCCAAGCGAAGTGGATTTCTCGTCTTGGAGAAGCTCAAAACCAACGGCAAAAAAAAGGGAAGCCGTCCCTTTGTCATCATGATTACGGGAAACGCAGGTAGACGCCACCAGGTATGGGCGGAGACTTTGGGCGTCGATGGTTACCTCAACAAGCCGTTCCGCATGGAACGCCTCGTCGAATGTATGGAGCAACTGCTCGGGGTGAATTAGGGCGATCGCACACCGCGATCAAGCTGAAAATGCTTTAGACTGGCAATTCAGAGACAACCCCGTCAATCGAAATCCGCCGAAAACCCGTTGCCGCAATCGCCGGTTGGGTGGCAGCCCACTTCGGGGTGTAGGACGCGACCGTTGCGTGCGTATCCCTGGACGTTCCCACAAGTGTTAGGTCGTTCCCCTTCGTGCTCACATCAATCTCCGGACTGTGCAGGCCCCAAAGAGGCCAGTACCCCTGAATCGACGTCCCGAAAACAGATCGCGCGCTGATTCCGCGCGACCACGCGGCTACTTGTGCCGCGGAAGGAGCGACATCGGCAAGGAACCCCTCGGCCAGCGTTCCCTGAAGGGAATCAAACGGCGTCGGCCCCATCGCCCGACCAAAAGCAACACGACCGAAAATCGAAAGACCCCCGGGATTGCTGCTGTTGTCGGTCCCTATGAGCGTGCCATCCACATAGAGGTCGAGCTGACGAAATCCTCCCGTATCGCTTTCGGCCAACAGGCAGGAGTGCCATTGATTGTCATCGAACACGCCCGTCGTCGTCACGACGTTGGCCGTGTGAGCGCTGTCCGCCTGGACCTTCCCGAGTTTGGTAATCAAAAGACGCGTGTAGGCGTCTGCAAAAGTGTCCTTGTCTCCGAAAAACAGCAACGTTTCCGGGCTGGACCCACCACTCTTGCGAAACCACACCCCCATGCAAAACGGGAAACTCGATACCGGTGCAGCGTCCGCGGAGGCACTTTGATTGGCAAACTGAATAAAAAGACGCGCCATAAATTTCCGCCCTTATTCCCAGAGGATGCTGACGATCCACGTCGAGATCAAGTCAAGCGTCCAGCCTGCCTGTTCAAAGACCAGGTCCATCACCACTTCTTCACCCGCAACGATCGTGTCGGCGTCGAGAACGATTGTCGTTTCGACGTATTTGTCTCCGTCCAAAGTCGTGAAGGTGACCGCCGTGGTTCCCTCGGCGTTCAAGGCGACCGCGGATGGGTCTTCCCCCGCGGCCACCGATGCCCACTTCGCGTTCACATTTGCGACTTTGTTTCCCGACGGTGTTCCTACCAGGGTCCGCAACCTCAGCTTGGGCGTTCCGCTCGGCAATTGCGGCGGCATTTGAAAACGCAGTCGCCAGGTCGCATCGGACGTGAGGCTGTTTCTTACGCCCAAACCCTCTTCTTGTTTGGAATTCGCGCCTGCCCCTACATGAAAGTTTGCAAACGTGTCGGACGTGAGGGGAAAGGCGCTACGTGGAAAGATCGGTCCGCCGGCCATGTGGTTCTCCGTTTCATTGGGTTGCTGCCATCGTGCGGCATTTGTTAACCGTACCGCTCGTAAGCATTGGTACGGGGTGCCCTTCCGCTGTGCCCACAGAGATGGGCAGGCGGGTTCGGCTCGTCCGGCCGAAATACTTTCTAGTCAATCGCATATTCGACGGCGATCCAGAGCTTCGTCGGCGACGACGCCACGGCGCTCGCTGCAAAGTAAAGCCACTCGTCGGAAGCGATCGAAGCCGCGTCGAACGTGGTCTGTTCGATACCCGCCGCCGTCGCCTGTTTGTCCCCAGTCCAAACATCGACGCCCGCGACGTTGGGCGCAAGTTTGCTGCGCTTTTCAATGTTAAAATCAACCGTGCCGGTCGAGGTGATCGCACGTATCGCAACAAGTGTGGAGGGTTGTGGTACATACCCGATCGGAAATGCGTCGGTCGCGACGGGGTTTTCGACGTACAGAACCTTCGCAACGTTTTGCTTACCGACCGTCAGTTCCAATTCGATACCCGTAGCGTTTTTGACGTACAACCGTCCGCCCGATTTCGCATACACAACAAGGGTACCGCTTGGCGGCGTGACAGGGGCGGGCATCTCCCTGAACTCAAGGGTCGTGTTGTCCGCCAGCGCCAGCGCGTCTTCGACCGTAAGATTGCGTGTAACCAGACTGTCGGAGTTATGGGTGATCGGCATTGTCGTTCGGCTTTCCTTTAGGAGGCGATCGCCAGTCCAACCTGGAGTCCCCAGGTAATGTTGGCAGGGTCCGGGTTTGTCCACTGAACGCGAACGCGATCCCCCACCTGAAAGGTCCAAGGGGATGGATCGGTGCTTTCTTCGGCGGGAACACGAAGGTGGACATCGCGCAAGACGCCCGCGCGGATCAACGTAAACAGCAACGCGTCGTAAGACGGACCTGCCGCCGCGTCCAACGAAATGGCCATCGGCGCAAGACCGGAAGTGCCTGAAAAGTGGCACCGCACGAACGAAAGTCGAAAACGTACGTCGAGCTTGAAGGTGGCATCGATATTGCCCGTGCCCGTCGAGCTTTGAGCAGTGACGGCGGATCGTTGCCGTATTTGCGTCTGTGTGATCTCTTCGCTTTGCTGCGCAAGCACGGCGTCGGCGACTTGCAGAATGTTCGAGATGCTCTGGGTCATGGTCTAGGGATCCGTTGTGTCGGTAACATGGTTTGCGATCGTATCTCCCGACGGTATCTGCACCCGAAAAGGAACGCCGACGAGCTGCGAAACGCCCTTGTTTTGAGCCGGAATCGTAACGGCGGCGTCGCCGACGAAAATCACGTCGGCCAACGTTCGCTTTCTGAGTTGACCGTTGGCGGTGTAGCGAACGATCAAGTCGATGCCGACCGTGAGGGAAAACAGTTCCTCAGCCACGGATCCGTGGTACGAAAGCAATAGCCCGGAGACGCGGTGAAGACCTCGATTGAACGTGCCAAGCGCCCCGGTCGTTGTGTCCTCGCCGGAAAACGGAACGGGTTCAATGCCCACTTTGTATACAAGGCTGTGCACACCTTCGACCGTCGTTTCCGTAAATGGGGTCGATCGAAGCCTGGTTGACGCGCCGCGCGAGGCAAGGATCCAAATCATATCGTTACGCCGGTGTTCGGTTTTGGTTCCGTTGAATCTTGACGACAAAGGTTTGCTTTGCCGTGGCTGCGACAATGCGCGGACCCGACCGTACTTTCGTGTCCTCGAAACTCCACGCTCGATCGTCAAACCCCTCCGCGCCGTCGATGAGGCCGACGCCCACGAGCGAATCGAGGTGGTCCTCCGTTGCGCCGATGTGGTCGAGAATCGTTCCGATTGAATCCTGGCCGGTGGTGTCCGCCACAACGCGCATGGCGATCATCACCTCCATGATTCGATCCCCATCGACGTTCGTGATAGACCGTGTTCCCATGAGATTTACGGAAAGGAATGGCCGGGGATGGTCGCTTACGCCCGGCGCCCCGACGTGCACCGCGTAAAACGGATTCGTCGGTGTTGGCGGCGTTCCAACGAGATTGGTACGCAGGGTCGTGACCAGTTGATCGAACGCGGCGCGGATGGTTGTGCGATCGGGTGTGGGCATTGTTTCGCGTTTAATATCCGCTGAGTTCGTCGTGAGAGAGAATGCGTTTGTCGCCGGTGGTGATGGCGACAGTACCGGTTGCGCTGTTGGCGGCGACGGGTGTAGCGGCTGGCAAGTTGATGACCCCTGCGGCAATGCGAGTCAGCCACTCAATCGTTTGTGCGTATTTTTTCCGCACGTCATCAGCGATCGGCGGTCGTCGCAGTCGCAGCCGAAATTCCGCCATGTCGAGCGTGATCGATTTGAGCATGTCAGACAGTTCGCTGTGCGCCGAGACATCGATCGGGATCTGATACCGGGCTGCCAGGTACGAATTGACCTCGGCCTCTGCGGCGAGGCGGATTTCGTCCACCACGCCCACATCTGCGATATTGTCGCCGTCGTCATCGGCGAGTTGAACAAAGGCGGTTGCGCCGACGCGCGTTTGGATGTCCGTGTTGTTGATATAGGCCATGATGCGGCGATCCTTTGCGTAGTTTGCAGTGCCACCAATCGGCACCCCGACGTTTGCCCGGAGTGGGACGCGGCACGAAACCGCGTCCCTATCCGGGGGCGTGCGACGTTACGTCGCGGAGGTCATGTCCATGCTGATGGCGTATTGCCAGTACCCATAGGCCATGCGATATCGGGCACGAACACCATATAGAAACTTCTCACGGCGGAATCCTTCATCGCTGTCTTCGGTCAGCGCGGTGAACTCGACGGGCTCGCGGTCCTGAAAGATGAACGGGCGGATCATCCCATCGGTTTTGAGCAGATACCACTTGCTCAAATCCGTAAGCCACGGAAACGCGACGACGCGCGCGACGCCCTGCAGCGCGTTGGACGTACTGTTGACCACCGTCGCATTGACCGCTTCCAGCGCGGTCATAAACATGGTCGTGGGAACGACGCAGATGAGTCCGCTGGCCGAAAGTGACATCGGGTCGCCCTGGTCATCCTTGAAGCCCATCATGGCTGCGATCGCACTCTTGAGCGCCGCCTTGAACTCGGTCACGGTCGGATTGTTCGGGTCGACAGCCGTGGTTGTAAGCTTGTTGTCCTGTGCGCCCGACGCGCCCGAAACGTGCGCGTCCGCAAAAAACGTGACGCCGTCGTAGCTGTTGAACCCCGCCGTTTCACCGTTGATCAACAGTTGGGCAAGCAGAAAGTCCTTGTGGGTGGCAGCGCGGGCGGCGAGTTCGCCGACGCGAATGCGGATTTGTCCCGTCTTGTCGTCGGAGATTTCGTCGCGATCGACCTCGAGCGTTGATTCGTACTTGAGGTTTTCGACCGAGTAAGACTCGGTTCCGATCCCCCGCGCGATTCGGCCTGTCCCCCATTCGCGCATCCGTGGGATCGACCCAAGCCACTTGTACGTTTCGCTGTCGGAGTTGGATTGGATGCGCGTGGATAATTCGGCGAAGTGCGTCCTCGTGTCGTTAAAACGTTGAAAGAATTCGCTTCGCAAGCCCTTGGTCAAGAGTCCTGTATTGATTACCGCCACTGGGTTTCTCCTTTATTGGTTCACTCGTGCATTCGGTGCATCAAGATGCACGCGTCGTTTCAGTTTCCTTCGACAAGGCATGGCGTCGTTCTGCCTCGCTTGTAAAAGGCGGGTGTCACACTCGCTCTAGACGTAGTCCACCTCGACGAGGAACGGACCGAGGTCGGCGGTCACACCGTTGGTGACAGCCACTGTCATCACCTCGCCGGCGCTTACATGGGCATTGGACACGGCGCCGAGGTCCTTGTCTGTGTTGGCCGGCGGGAAGGAATTGGTCGCGTCAAACGTCGCGCTGACGACGCTGCCTGCCCCGGTGGTCAGGGCGACAACGCAGGTGTTGGCGTTGTCGATCCCCGCCGCTGCGGTGGCCTGGTTCACGACGCGGGCGGCGACAATCCACCCTTCGCCATCAAACCCATGCACCGCGCGTGCGGGAATGTCCGCGCCGGCGGCAAGGTCTTCAACCGCGTGCGTGATCGTCTTGATTTTTGCCCGCCGCGGATCAACGCGCAAAATGATTTCGCCAGTGGTGACAAAGTCCTGCACAAAACCCACGTAGGAGTTTCCGGACGCGGTGAAGGTCAACACGTCATCGGCGGAGGCGAAAACCGGCCGACCAAGATCGGCAACCGCGGCACCGGATAGAGCCAGCCCAAAATCGCCGAGTGTATAAACGCGGACGGAGAGCGCGCCATCCGCCCCGGTCGAGTTGTCCATCTCCTCGTATGCGATACCGACGAAGGCGTCGCCGGCGGCGAGAGGTTGGGCGTACCCCGTCGCGGCGAGTCCGACGAAGGCACCTTTGAAAATGTGTTGGGTGGCTGCGACTTGAAAACTTCGCAGCTCCTGGTCAATGTAGTGTTCGACTTCGCGGTTTGCAGTCAGTGCCATGGGGCTTTGTTCCTTTCGTCTTGGTTATGTGCTGATTGGTGTGGGCGTTTGTGATTGCCGGATCGATGACCCGGCGCATGTTCTGCTTTCGGCGTCGGTTACAAATAGGTGTCACATCAAGTGCTCTACGCAGCCAGGGTGTCTGCATCTCACCCGTGTTGCTTGGCGGTTTCAGGCGGCCGCGTCGAGTCCCGCTTCGTGAAGCGCCGATGCGACGAAGGCCTCTTCGGATGTGACCCCTGCCAGCATCGGCGTCGTGCGAAACTCAGCGCGAGCCATGGACGCGACAGCGTGGCGACGGCTGTCGGCACGAGCGACGCCGCCAGGGACTGCGATCCGACCGGGTGCAACGACGGTGGGCGCCGTGCGAAACCATTCATCAAAGAGTCCCTCCTCCTTCGCGACCAGTGCTTCCGCCCAGGCTCGTTGGGCTTCGACGAGTTTCCCCGCACGAATCGCTTCGCTGATTCGATGTGCGACGTGGCGGTCTCTCGCTTCGCGTTCAAGTCTGACAATGCGTTCGCCGGCCGCGAGCAAGACGTCGTGAGCGTCGGCGTCTTCGGTGAGATTCAGTTCCTCGCGAAGTGCGACAAGCGGGTTCGGTTCGTTCGTATCCGAAGAAACTTTCCGGTTGATGATCGGGGTCATTCCAACGATGGCCGGTTTGTTGGTAAGTGCTGCCGAGTGAATCGCCGCCAGCTTTCGATCGGTCTTGCGGATCAACGCAACCGGGGAGAGGTAGCGGTATTCCCTGGTAGAGAGCATTTCTCTTGCGCGGTCGGTCCATTCGATCTCCGCGAGAATCCCGACGCCGGGTTCGGACAGGACGCGCTTGATCCAACCCGCCGCCGGCGCCTGTCCGGAAGGCGAGCTGTACGAGCCACCGAGAGTTTGGTGTTCGTAGTCGATGGGGGTGTCGGTCCCGTGTTCACGAAAGGCGGCCACGACCAGGGCGGCCGATTCGTCATCGACGACAAAACTACCGTTGGTGCTTTCCACTTGTCCCCACGGTGCGACGAGGATTCGCGTCGGTACGTCGTTGGCGGACAGGGCGGCCGAGCTCAGGGCGGCGAGCTGGTTATCTTCACGCGGTGCTGCATTTTGACTGGGTTTCATGGCTTGCTTGTTCTCCCTGGTTGGCAAGGTTGATCTTTTCATTCCAAGAACGTCGCGGACGATCGTTTTTGGCAAACGCAAGAGCGATCAGCTCTGTTTCCCGGAAAGAGAGGGTTCGCTTTCGCTTGCGGCGGGAATACCAAGAACTTCACGCGCCCAGTCTTGCGGAACAGAAACGCCGAGCTGGTTAATGGCTACGTCGAGGATTCCCGCGAGTTCTCTGGCGTCGGTCGGTCGCCGCGGTCGACGTACGAAAAAGGGAACCGGGGCGCGCTCGCCGAAGCGCAATCGCGTAACGGGCGCGAGCAGATCGCGGCGGATGGTTCGTCCCTCATTGCGAATGTCGTCGGCGAGAATGTCCTTGCGCACCTCGTCCTGTACTTGTGTGGCGGCAAGGGATCCACGCTGCCCGGTAACGTCCGTCGTCAGCGTTTGACCGAGCCACGCTTTGCTCATTTCACGGTTGAGAAATTCGAGAAGTCGTTCGTAGGGTGGTCCCGCGGTTCCGCGGTTGGCCTCGACGATTTGAAGCTCGACGGCACGGCTGAAAATACCCGCAGCATTGGAGCCGAGCGACTCAAGCATGGTGAGCAACTCGCTTTTTTCCTCGGCGCTGGCGCTGGGATCGTAACGCGCGACGCGAATGGGCATACCGAACACTTCCGCGAAGATGAGCCAATCCTTGAGCGATAAGTTCTTCGCCAGATAGGCCATCGCCGTAACGCGAAGAAGTCCGCCACGTTGCGGATGCCCGGAAACGCTGTGCGGTGTGTGGATGATGAACTTGTTGGGTGGAGGCGCGATGCCCTCGTCGGGTTGGTCTTCGGTAAGGATGCGGAGGTGGTCGAGGTCGTCGAAAACAAGCCGTGCGAAATCGACGGAGGCGAGTTGAACGGGGCGCAGCTCACCGTCGACAAACTCCCACACGATTTCCACGGCGGCGACGTTTCGACCGACGGCCAACGAAAGGTGTTGCAGGGCATCGTCGAGCGAATCAAGACGTGCAAGCACATCGCGGCAGTGAGCGGCCGCCTCGTCGGCGAGAACTCGATCAACGCCATTGCGGGCGTCAGCGGCGCTGATGACCTGCCATTCAAGACCGGTAAGAGCAAGTCGTCGCGTGTTGGCCACGGAAAAAAGATGTGCATCTTTTTCTTCCATTTCCTCAAACAGTTGCATAGCGGTCGAGAGCGAACCGTCATCGGCCTCTCGAAAAATGGCAGCGAGTCTCGACGGTGTGAGTCCGGCACTGGGATAGTCGCGAAAAGAGTCCTGGGCGCGCGGAATGATGACGCGACCCGGCTTGGGTCTTTGGAAAGTTGTTGGTCTGATTGCGTTGGCGATTCGCTGCGTCCATTTCATCGAGAAGACTCCTTAGAAAACCTCGAAATGCTGAAACATTCAAACGCCGGGCCGCAGGCGCCGGCCCGCGCGGCAAAGAAGAAAGCCGTCAGGATCCTTTGCCGTCGCCGCGAAACCGGCGAAACACCGTTTCGATGATCGTCGGGTTCATTACCAGATACCATGTCTTGCAAAACTCAGGGGTTTTGACGCGAGCGATTCGACCGGTCCGCGAGTTGTTTGGGCTGCGTGCAGCGCAAGGGCGGCCGCCCAAAACCGGTCGGCATGACTTCCCTCGCGACGCGGAGCGGAAAGCCTGAAGTGTCCTTGCTCGCTGATGTCGCGCCGCAAGCTGTGCCAGTCGTTTCGAATGCGGCGGTCGGCGGGGATGCGGATGGTTCGTGCTTCAACGGCGACACGCAGAGCGCCCGCCATTTGAGATTTGAGCGCAGCCGTGAATATGATCGGTTCAACCCGGTGGTTTCCGAAACGTTCGACGGCCTGTTCGGCGAGTTGCATCCCGATCCCGCCCGCGTCTATGCAGCAACGCCGCAGGGTTCGCGCGGAAAGCAATTCGCTGAGCGTGTCAAACTGCTCTCGGAAGGTCGCGTTGGACATTTCAATCACCGCGATGGTGGCGAGAGTGGTTTCGTGTTTTGCGAAAACCCAAAAGACCGTCATGTCGCGTTTTCGACCGATGTCAACGCCGACGAATAATTCATGCGGGTCGGACGCAACCGCACCGGGGGTGTTGTGGGTGGTAAGAAGCGGATCGCTGCAGGCGGCGATTTGCTCATAGGTCAAAAAAGCGGTTGATTCATCGAGAAACTCGCAGTCGAACTCCTGCCGGAAAAGCTCATCGTCGCCCATGGCTTGTTTGAGCGCGCTTTTGTCGACGTCGAGTCCCTGCGCAATCGCATCGTCGAGGGTAATCGTGCTTTTGACGAAGCGCGGGTTGCTGGACAGGGCGTAGAAGAGATTGTTTTTCCCTTTGGGGGTCGAGGCGATGTCGAGTTCTCCTCGACCTCGCAAAAGGGTGGGAAAGAGCGAGGCCCAGATTTCCCTGTCGGCGACATGCATGGCGAATTCATCGAGAAAAACATCGCCGGTATAACCACGGGCGGTTTGCGGATTGGCGGGCAGTCCGATGAGCCGAACACCGCCGGGGAGCGCGAGCTCAAGCTGATTGAATGAGGTGTTTTGGAAGGCTGTTTTGTCGGTGAAGTCGGTGGCGATCTTGAGAGTTTCGCAGTGTTGACGTGCCTTTTGCATCAGCTCACGGCTTTGGCGCTCGCCGGCGGAAAGAAAGATTTGATTTTTTCGACGCACGAGTCCGCGCAGAATGCGACGGAGGGTTTTGGTAAAGCTCTTTCCCGTCTGACGCGACCAGCAGTTCCAGAGAAATCTTTCGTTGGATTCGACGTCTGCACGCTGATATGGCAGGAGCGGGACGAATGGTTTCACATGCGCCGGTTGAGTGCTTTTGGGGGGGTGGTCGTCTGCGCCGGATGAAGTCGGCGGGTCGGGAGCCAACTCCATTTTGAGGGTCGCGTCGTTTGTCGGCTCCTTGACGGTCGCTGCGTCAATTGTTCGCTCGGCGGTGGACGCGGATTGGTTCGTTGGCAGGTCGGCGGGGTTGGCAGCGGTGGTCATACGAGGATTCGGCGCAGGACGAGTCGTCGATGTCGTTATCTTGTGACGGTTTCGTTTTCGAGATCGTCGGGCGGATCGCTTCATCACGCATAAAGAACGTGACCGGTGATCGACGACCAGGCGGGGCGAAACGATCGGGCGCAGTCTTGGACCGAAAATGCCGAACCCTGTGCTGTTTTTCAAACCGGGCTGAGGCAACCGGAACAATTCCGGTCTCCGTGTAACGTATCTCGGGCGAATGGAGCATGAAAATCGGGGCATCCGCGCGAGTAAAGTCCGCGGTTCGCTACGCCAACGATTTTGCCCCGCCCTGTTTCACTACGCAACCTTCTTCGTCCCCCCTCCTACAAGGGGGGATGCAGGGGGGGTACCGGGGATTCGCTACGCAGTTCATGCCCCCGCCGATTCTGTCACACGTCCCCAAAAACCGACTTGAAGAATTGTAACTTGCAAGAAGTTGTGACTTGCGGCATAATGGACCGCTCGCAGTCCGTTCGAGGGGAACGGGTAGAGTAACAATGTGCAAGTGGGTACGACGGAGAGCGAATGGGCGAGCTTCTTGACGAACTCAAAGGCCTGCAAGCTGTGGCGCTCAAGCTTGTGGGGATTGAGCAAAACCTCGAGTCTAAACAGCGCCGACTCGCCGGGCGCCGGCGACAGGTGAAACTCGCGGACGAAAAGCTGGAGCAGAACAAACGAGCTGCCCAGCAGTATCAAATCCGAATCGACCAGCTCTCCCTCGAAATCGCCTCTCGCGAGGAATCTCAAAACAAACACCGTCAGGCACTCAACCAGGCCAAAACCAATAAGGAGTATGCCTCGATTCTTGCGGCGATGAATACCGAAAAGGCCGACACGTCCAAGATCGAAGCGGCCGTGCTTTCCTTGATGAAAGAGCTTGAAAACCTTCAGGCGGCTGCGAATGTGATTGAGGAAGAAAAAGCGACTGCGGTGGCCGAGGCGGACAGGGCCGCCAAGGCGCTCGAAGATGCCCGCGCCAAGTGCAAGCCAGAGATTGACGAGCTTGAAGCCAAGCGTCGGCAATTCGTTGAGCGTCTTTCGCCGGAGTCGCTGGCAATGTTTGACCGTGCGGCATCTCGTCACGAAGGCGAAGCGATGGCCGAGGTGGTCAAGCCGCCGATGAAGGGCGCGGACTAACTGCGGTGGTTGCAACATGACGGTCACGCTCGAAGTTGTCAACGCGCTGCAAACTCGCGATGAAATGCAAAAGTGCGGATCATGCGGTCGGATTTTATACCTCGAGACCGCGCATGTGACCAAGTAGCCGCACCATTTTGGGGTCGGTTCTTAATCAAGTCGCATGTCACTGCAAATCCGGTCGAGTGTGACTTCCATGATGCCGTCGTCGTCGTATTGATGCTGTTCGATGGCGTGTCGCGCGTGGCGGATTTTTTCCATGCGGACCTGAGGTAGAGATTCGAGCAGCGCCTTCCAGTGACGTAGATTGGCGTTGAGTTGCGCGGTTTCGCTGGTGTCTGCGGGTTCCTGTTTTTTCTTTCCGTCCATGTCGCGGTCCTTGTATTTTTTGCGTTGCCGCCTCGTTTTGAGCAGGGCGTGCCCGCGTCGCCGCCTGATGGGTCTGATCGACCGGGCGATTTTCGACCAAGCGAGCGGGCTTGAATGGTGGTCTATCGTCACGCGATGAGCGGAGGTTGAGGGTTTGGTTCCGATATTTTCACGGATTCCGTAGTGGAGACGGGAAATTCGGCGATCAAAACCGGGGGCGGGGTTTTTTCATTTTGTTTGACGCGCCTCGGTCTGCTGGCCGATAACACGGTAGCCCGAAATGGATGACGCATGCATTTGGCGAGGGACTCCCAGGCTTGAAGAGGGCATTTTGCAACACGGCGCTCGTTTTCACCACGTTGATCGTGGTGGGCGTGGCCGGGTGCGCGACCAACACCGACACGGTTCCGGTGCGTCGCCAGCGAAGCTTTGAACCGCATCGACGCCAGCCCCCCCCGGTCCAACGAAGAAAGCCGCCTCCTCAAACAATCACGCGACGCCCGACACACAAGCGGAGGGAGCATGCACGCGCCCATGCGGAATGGATGCCCTACGGCGGGCGCATCAGTCATCGGTGGCAGCGCATTGTCATTCATCACAGTGCGACAGATCGCGGTTCCGCCGAGTTATTCGACAAAGAGCATCGGGCGAAGGGTTGGGATGAATTGGGTTATCATTTCGTAATCGGGAACGGAAACGGAGCGGGTGACGGCGAGGTTCAGGTTGGATCCCGATGGAAAAAGCAAAAACACGGCGCGCATTGCAAAACGCCTGACAACTTTTACAACGATCACGGAATCGGGATTTGCCTGGTGGGAGACTTCACAAAGAAGGGACCCACCGCGCGCCAGCTTGCGTCGCTTCACGAGTTGGTTGAGTTCTTGTGTGATCGCTGCGGGATTCCACCGCAGGGGATAACCTCCCACGGTCTCGTGACACACCGGACGGCGTGTCCGGGGAAATACTTTCCCCTTTATGCCTTTCGTCGTAGCCTGGCCAGGGCGGGATCGAGGAGCGGATTCGGCGCTCGTTAGTGCCTTGTCACACCTTGTAGTTGGGGTTCACGATATCCGCCATCCGCTCCCCTGCGGTCGCGGCTTTGTTAGCTGCCCGTTGAAAACCGACCGCCCACGCGTTTGGCACCGGCATTTTGCCGGCGAAAACAACGTCGAAATACCTGCCCCACACTTGTTCAAGAGCTCGCTGGGGGGGCGGGTTCTGGTTTTTCGGCTTTGGGTTTGATTGCGACGCGCGCCCGTGGGAAATCGGGATCGTTTTTATAAGAACGTGTCACCTTTCCCCCCTTACCAGCCTCGACAGGCGTTTTGCGTGTAGAATATATCGGATGTTCTAAACCGCAGCCGCCGTCGGTCCGATGGGTATAGAGAACCGATAAGCTCTGCCCGCGGAGGTTTTCGCGTGAGGCTGTCCGGGGGGATAAGGTGTTCGCGGGCGGTTGCGGGGCGAGTCGCCAGGTGTTTCATTACGCGAACCGGGTCCGTGTGTCCGGGCTTTGAGGCAGGAGTGAGATCATGACTAGAAATTGTTGGCGAACGAAGTTGCTACGGACGGTGACGGCCTGTGCGATCGGCGGATCCGTGTTTCAGTTGAGCGGATGTGATCCCAGCGTTCGCGATACGTTGTTGGGTGGGTTGCAAACGACATCGGAAACGTTGGCAACGTCGCTGATTTCGGCATTTTTCCTGAGTCTTGCTAGCGACAACACAAGCGGTACGCTGACGACAACCTAGCAACTTTTCTTTGGAAAAAACAAACGGACCCGTCTGCGCCACGGCGTCGGCGGGTTTTTTTCGTTTTCATTGACCTGCGAAAAACGACTTGCGGTTGTTTGAACCACAGGCTCGTCAAACCGGGTGTGCCCGAGGAGTTTTCACTGGCGCTGTTCAATCTGGTTTCGTGCCGTTCGGGACGGTTTGAGCGGATCGTTTCCCTCCTTATTTTGTGTGCGTTGGAGGGGAGATTTAGCGTAAAAAAGTCCTTCTGGCGGTAGACATGCGATCTGAAACGCCCTTCTTGTGGCCTGCCAATTCGCACAGTTTGCTTCTTGAACGAACGGTACCGATAATAGGGGGGTAGCGTTGACCCGGACAAGACCGGAGCAAGTCGGCGGGAAAAGGGATCGGAGTTTTGTATGTGCGGTATTATCGGCTATGTCGGACATCGTAGGGCGTTACCCATCTTGGTGGAGGGGCTTCGCCGACTCGAATATCGGGGGTACGACTCCGCCGGTGTTGCCCTGGTCGACGGCGACGAAGTGTGCGTGACGAAATCGGCCGGTCGCCTGCGGGTTTTGGAGCAACTTCTCAACTACGGTGCAAACCAGACCGCCGGATTGGGTCATACGCGGTGGGCTACGCACGGGGCTCCGACGGATATCAACGCGCATCCCCACACGGATTCCGCTGGAAGAATCGCCGTCATTCATAACGGGATTATCGAAAACGACCGCGCCTTGCGTACCTATCTCGAACGCCAGGGGGTCTCTTTTCGGAGCGAAACGGATACCGAGGTGCTTGCGCAACTCATCGCGATGTTCTACGAGGATGACTTGGAGCAGGCTGTCCGCAGAGCGCTGCGCGAAGTTTCCGGAACTTACGGAATGGCGGCGATTTGCGCTGAGGAACCCGATGTCATCGTCGCGGCTCGAAAGGGAAGTCCTCTTATTATTGGCGTGGGCAAAGGGGAGCACCTTCTCGCCTCCGACGCGGCCGCCATTCTCGCCCACACGACGCAGGTCGTATACGTCGGAGACGGGGAGATCGCTCGCATCACGCCCGGGGAGCTTCGCATGACCACTCTCGACGCCGTTCCCGTTGCGACCGATGTTGAGCGGATTGAGTGGTCCCTCGAACAGATTGAGCTTGACGGGTATGACCACTTCATGATCAAGGAGATTTCCGAACAACCTGAAGTGCTGGAAGACTGCCTTCGTGGTCGACTTGACTTAAACGAGGATGCCATTCGCCTGGGCGGGCTTGTCGACTGCACGAGGGAACTTACCCGCGCAAAAAGGTTTATCCTGACAGGATGCGGAACCGCATGGCATGCCGCGCTTGTCGGAGAGTATCTGTTCGAGGAGCTCGCGCGAATTCCGACCGAAGTTGAATACGCCAGCGAGTTTCGCTATCGAAACCCCGTGATCGACGATGGGACGGTTGTCATCGCCGTATCGCAAAGCGGTGAAACCGCCGATACGCAGGCGGCCCTTATCGAAGCGAAGCAGCGCGGAGCCCTGACGCTTGGTGCGGTCAATGTTGTGGGGTCAACCATCGCCAGAGAAACGGACGCCGGGGTTTACCTTCACGTTGGTCCTGAAATCGGGGTGGCCAGTACGAAGGCGTTTACCGGGCAGGTGGCGGTTCTTGCGATGATTGCCTGTTTTTTGGGGCGTCGAAGACATCTATCGCCGGCCAGTGCCGCCGAATTCATTACCGCCCTGGCCGCTGTTCCCCGTCAGATCGAACAGATACTGGAATCGGCGGACGAGACCAAAACCGTTGCCCGGCAATACGCCGATTGCGAAAACTGGTTGTACCTCGGTCGCGGATACAACTACCCCGTTGCGCTTGAGGGGGCGCTTAAACTCAAGGAAATCAGCTACATCCACGCCGAGGGGTTGCCCGCGGCGGAAATGAAACACGGACCGATTGCCCTGATCCATGAGGGGATGCCCGTCGTGGTCATTGCAACTGCGGGCAGTCAGTACCACAAGATCATCAGCAACATGATGCAGGTAAGAAGTCGCGGCGGAAGCGTCATAGCCATCGCAACCGAGGGGGATCGAGAAATCGCCAAACAGGCGGATCATGTGCTCTATGTTCCCCACACGCTCGAACCGTTGCAGCCGTTACTTACGGCGATTCCGCTGCAATTGATTGCCTATCATGCAGCCGTTGTCCGTGGATGCAACGTGGACAAACCTCGCAACCTTGCCAAGATCGTTACGGTCGAGTAAGCGGCGCGCAGCGAATCGCCTGAATCCAAGGCGTTGGATTCGTTATCGATCGTGGTCGGCGTGTTTTTCGTGGTCAAACACGGCACGACCCAAAAGACCCTGGCGATCGTCGCCTCTGTGTCTGCCGGATCGCGCGTTGGTCGGACCTTGGTTGCTCTCGGGGCCTTTCCGAGATGGGTTCATTAGTGCGGACAGGTTTCCCTGGATATTCGTGAACGACCCCGTGATGCTCATGCCTAACGTGTTGATTGAAACCAGAACAGAGACGACAAGCAGACCAAAAAGGACGGCGTATTCTGACGCGGTAACGCCCGCCTGAGCATGTAGCAACCGGCGCAATCGATTCGAATTGCCGAGGCGTCCGTTTGATGTTCGCGGTTTTCTACCCATGACAACGATCCGGCGGTATTGGTCCGCCGAGCAATAAAGGCGTTTGCCTGGTTTTGCGTAAACAGGATTCGCTTCTATCTTCACCGCGCAAAATATGCCGGCGACTTTTGCGACGATTTTCCATGGGGACCGATCATCCCCCCGCCGCCCGCGACTTCGCGTTCGTCAGAGTCACAAACAACGCCTTGGATCTTTGATGCTGCATCTTTCTTGCAAGACCGTTTTGACGAATCCCAGAGGGCGGTTCGCCCGCGTTTTTTCGCTTTTCCGCCACGTCCGAGGGCGTCTGCGCCAAGTCAATGTGCAGGTCAACAGCACCTTCGATCCCAGCCAACCCTACAATAATTGAAAACGCGTTGCTTCGCGTTGTTTTCGTCCGGTAACGAAATCGTCTTGCACGACTTGGTTCCCGGAGTGGCTGCGAGCGTTTCCTGAAACCGCCGGGCATATCGTACGGTGTTCCATGTGGACGTGTCGCGACTCCCGGGTTGAACGGGACGCCGAACATGGACGCGGGAATCGTTAAGCAAGTTCCAACGGGAGTTGATTGACCATGAACGCCGACACAATCGAACAAACCAAAGTGAAAAACCGCAGACGAAGCTACTTCGTAAATCCCGCTTTTCAGTGGAAGTACGCGATTACTCTTGGATTCGCGGTATACCTGACAACAACCATTTTGTGTTGCATCCTTTACGCGACGTTGTTTGAGGAAACCAGACAGCGCGTCATCAATCCGCTAGGTGCCAACTTCAACGCGGGTGCTACGATCCTTTTGGCGGCGTTTTTGTTCGCGGTGTTAACGGCGGGGACGGTTGTGGCACTCGGAGTGATTACGTCACATCGCATTTGCGGTCCCCTTTTTGTCCTCGAGGGATACTTTCGCCAGATCGCAGCCGGGAAAGTTCCGTCGCCGCGTGCGCTTCGCAAGAAAGATGAGTTCAAAGAGGTGTTTGCGTCGTTCGTTCAAGCAACCGAACGAATGCGGTCTGACCGGCAAAAACAGGTCGAAGTTCTCAACGGGCTTGTCAATCAGGTGCGGGCGGTCGATTACTCCGATCGGCAGGCGTGTGTCGATGCGTTGCGCAGCCTTTCCAAAGAACTGAGCGACCTGCAGGGTCGGCTGAGCAGCACGTTCGACATCGACCACAAATGCGTTTCGTCTAAGGGCGAATCGAATCCGATGCTCGATGAGCGCAAGCGACCCGCCGCTGCGGGTGTTTGACCGCCGTTCTACTCAAGCCTGGTCATTTTTTCGTCTTTACATAAGCGGTTCGACGTTTCTTCCGTCGTTGTTGCCCGGCTGCGAGGCGACCTGAAAGAGACGGTCAAGGGCGTGAAGTTGTGTCGATTCCGCGGTGCCGTTCGGAGTAACCCGCGCGGACCAAAGTCCGCGTCTCGCTGTCATTCTGAGACCGCGCAAGCGGGCGAAGAATCTCTCCGCATTCCAAACGCGTCGCGATGCGGCCCTTGAGATGCTTCGCTGCGCTCAGCATGACGCATTGGGACGTGACGCATCGGGGCGTGACGGATCGGGGTATGAGGTATCTGGGTATGGCGTATCAGGCTTGACAGGGCCGCGCCAACTGCCACGAACTGTCGTTGGTCCGTTGGCATCGATCGCGGGGAACGCGCCTGGTCTGATCGACTCGATGTGGTTGTCTCCTCGTTCTTGTGGATGTCGTTGGTTTTGGGAGGTTTTCAGCCGCTTGGCGTCCGTGAATCATTCACTACAATGCCAGCCCTTGTAGATACATGAACGCAGGCACCCACGGAGGTTCGAGAATGCTCGGAATCAACAAAGAGGACGCAACCCAAAACAGTGGAGACGGCTGGATCGGACCCGCTCCGCAGATTACCACCTCGCTACCGGGACCACTCGCCGCTGCTCTCATTGAGCGAGACGAAAAGCTTTCCTCCACTTCCCATACGCGTGACTACCCCCTTGTTGCCAAGCGCGCGCACGGGTCGGTGATCGAGGATGTTGACGGGAATCGCTTTCTCGATTTTGCCGCGGGGATTGCGGTTTGCTCCACGGGGCACTGCCATCCGAAGGTCGTCGAGAGCATCCAAAAGCAGGCGGCATTGCTCATGCACCTTTGCGGAAGCGATTTTTATTACCCCTCCATGATCGAACTGACGGAAAAGCTCTGCGAAATCACACCGGGCAAATACGAAAAACGGGTTCTTCTGACCAACAGCGGCGCCGAGGCGGTCGAAGCCGCTCTTAAACTCTCTCGGCATTACACGAAACGCAAATACATCATTGCCTTTGAGGGGGCGTTTCACGGGCGCACGATGGGGGCGCTCTCGCTGACCTGTTCAAAGGCTCGTCAAAAGGAGTTCTTCGGACCGCTTGTCCCCATGGTTGAGCACGTTCCCTACGGTAGCGTCGAGGCGATCAGGAACATTCTTTTCAAATACAAAATGAACCCCGAAGAAGTGGCGGCGATTTTTGTGGAAGCGCTTCAGGGCGAGGGCGGATACATTGTCCCGCCGCCGAACTTTCTCTCCGACGTGCGCAAGCTCTGCGATCGGCATGGTATCGTGATGGTTTGTGACGAGATACAGTCGGGCGCGGGTCGGACGGGAAAGTGGTGTGCGATCGATCATTACAATGTCGTGCCCGACATCACGCTGATGGCCAAGGGGTTGGCAAGCGGGATGCCCCTCGGTGCGGTCATTGCGAAAAAAGAAATCATGTCCTGGCCACCCGGTGCACAGGGCAGCACTTTTGGGGGCAATCCGATTTGCTGTGCGGCGGCGCATACGACGTTGAACTTGATCGACGGCGGGTTGATGAAGAACGCCGCAACGCTGGGTGAAAAACTCAAGGGCACGCTGCGTACGATCTCCGAGGAGCGTAAGATCATCGGGAATGTGCGCGGGATGGGCCTGATGGTCGGCGTGGATGTCGTGAACAAGCGCAGCGGAAAGGGCGATGCAGAATTGAAAAACCGGATTCTCAAAGGTGCGTTTGATCGCGGCTTGGTGCTCCTTCCGTGCGGCGAAGTCAGCATTCGATTCTGTCCGCCGCTTTGCATCAACGAAACGCAACTTGAGGTCGGACTAAAAATCTTCGACGAGGTTCTGACAGGAGCCGCGTAGCCGCGTTTTCACCCTTTTCCCCGGAGCAGCAAAAATAAGGGGGGCGCTCTTTTGCGAGCGAGCGTTACGAGCTGCCTTTCTCGGTTCAGGTTGAAGCGCTCGCGCGGGTTCGTGCACGTTCAGGGCGAAGTGTGTCCTCGTGTAGCGGTGTTCGGATCGGAGAAGGCCTCTTTCGTCTTGGAAACCCGCGTGGGGATCAAGCCCGCGGCTCGCTCCAAAATCAGTGACAAAGCTTAGCGGCGCAACGTTGCTCTTGGTCTGCGGAGTTTGATCTTCATGTCCTTGCGCGTGTTCTTGTGGTTTTCGAGAACCTTCGTCGCTTTTTTGATATCGGGAACGCGCAATACGACGACGGTTTTTCCCCTGGACGATCCACCGGCACAATACATGTAGGCAAGGTTGATGTGGGCGGCGGAGAGTTTTTCACATAGCTCCGCCGCGGCACCGGGTCTGTTGGGAAGTGTTACGGCCAGCACTTCGGTCTCGCTACTCGTGATTTCCCGTTTCTTAAACACACTGCGTGCCGCGCGAGGATCCTCGACGATCATCCGCAGGACACCGTGCTCGGTTGAATCCATCATCGCCAGCGTTGTGATGTTAACCTTCGCTTTGGCAAGGTCACGAAATAGGTTTGAAAGGACGCCCGGTTTGTTGGCCAGGAACACTGAAAATTGAACGCATTTTTCCATGGGAACCTCCTTGGGAAACCTCCTTGTCCGGTCGCGCTGCCGTGCCCGCCATGACGAACTGTTTGCGGTGGGCGAAAGGTCTTAACGCTCCGGCAACGGTTCAACCGCACCTGCCGCGCCGCCATTATAGCGATGACGGTTGAAAACGAAAAGGCGTAGGGCGAGTCGGCTATCCACGCTCGATGACGGAGCTTGTGGTAACGAAGCGGTGCCAACCTGTGTTGTGGACTGCTTTCATCCCGCCTCGTAGACCAACGGCGGGCAGTTCCCTTCCATTGTTTCCCTTGCGGGGCAATAGGCTGTGACGCTTTCGGAATGCAATGGGGGTTGGTCGTCGTGCCTGATTCGCTTGCATTCCCGTGGAACAGGGGCTAGCATCGCGAGCGCGGTTCATGGGCAAGATGAAGTTTTCGAGAGGAGCCAATCAATGGAATCGACCAGTTCGGTGGACCTGAAGGAGTGTGTTGAAAGTCACGGCGGGATTCACACAATCCGAAGCGGGGGCGGCGATAATGTTCGCGGATGGAACGGGATCAAGTACAAAGTAGGGATGTCTGCCAAGAACGTCGGCTCCAAGGCGTTGTCGATGAACGTTGCTACGATTCCCCCCGGCGGTGTCGCGCGAGCACACATCCACGTCGACTTCGACGTCATGCTCTACATTTTGAAGGGCAACGTGCGACACGAGTTTGGCAAGGGTTGCAGGAAAGTGCTTGAAAACCAGGCCGGTGATTTCATCTACATCGAACCGGGACTTCCGCACGAAGTTTTCAACATGAGCGACAGCGAACCGGTGGTCGCGGTCGTTGCCCGATCCGATGCCAGCGAGTGGGAAAACATCATCCCCTACGATCGCAACAGCGAAGGATAAATCCCTCCACGACTCCCCTGTGCAAACCGCAATTTCGTTTGTGCAGTCGATGTGGAATGCGCCGTGGGGGTAACTTATCGGTCGAGCATTTGATCGGTTCCGTTCGGGCCCGTGTAGTTGGCAAGAACGAAATGTACCGGCAAGCCCACGAGTATCTATCAAGCGATAGGAGAGTGAACGCATGACCCAAATCAAAACAACCGATGGCCAATCCATGGGCGCCTACTTCGCGGCACCGACCTCGACGCCTGCGCCGGGGTTGGTTGTGATTCAAGAGATATTCGGAATCAACCGGACGATGCGAACAATCGCCGACGGCTACGCCGCCCGCGGTTTCGCCGTCATCTGCCCCGATCTGTTTTTTCGCGATCAGCCTGGTATCGAGCTCGACTTTCAAGATGAAGCTGATCGTCAGCGGGCGTTCGATATCTACGAAAAGCTCGATGAGTCGCAGGCGGTAGCGGACTGCGGAGCTGCTTTGTCCTATTTGCGTGATCACGAGGCCTGTTGCGGTCCGGTCGGCGCGGTGGGCTTTTGCCTGGGGGGGAAACTCGCCTACTTGCTCGCAGCCAGGCACGATCCGGACTGTGCGGTGGGATATTACGGGGTCGGCATTGAAAACGCGATCGACGAGGCGACCAACATTCGATGTCCGGTGATGCTTCATCTCGCTGGTCGTGACCAATTCTGTCCTGCCCCTGCGCAACAGAAGTTGCACGCCGCCTTTGACCGGCATGATCGGGTTATGCTCTGCGACTACCCCGCTTGTAGTCACGCTTTTGCACGGGAAGGCGGGGAGCATCACAACGCGGCGGCGGCGGAGCTTGCCAACCTGCGAACGATCGACTTTTTGCGAGACCATCTGGGCTGGGGGGCAGCCAACAGTGGGACCAACTTCGCGGCGTTGTGGGAGGAGCATGTCAAGTACGAATTCGAAACGCGCGATTACGTTGATACGCTGGAAACAATGGTGCCCGATGCCTACGTGAACCATATTCCGACACTCACGGGGGGGGTCGGCAAGGAGCAGCTTGGCGAGTTCTACTCCAAAAGATTCATTCCACAGATGCCGCCCGACACGGAAATGACGCCCGTGTCGCGCACGATTGGGGATGATCGACTGGTGGATGAAATGATCTTCAAGTTCACGCACACGATCGAAATGGACTGGATGCTACCGGGCATCAAGCCCACGGGGCGGCGCGTCGAAGTCCCCCTTGTTGCCATCGTGCATTTTCGCGGAAACAAGCTTGCCCATGAGCACATCTACTGGGATCAAGCTTCGGTACTCGTGCAATTAGGACTTCTGGATTCGTCCGAGCTGCCTGTCATGGGGATCAAGACGGCGCAGAAAGTTCTCGACAACAGCATCCCATCCAACGAATTGATCATTCGCGCCGACAAGAACCGACGGTAGGCGGACGCTTTCGAATCATCGAATGCACACATCGCGAGCACTACGAAGCAATGGTGTCCAACGAATCCAACGGCGTTGCCGATCGCAGTTCGTTTTCTACGTCATGGGGTACGATCTGTTCGACGGCAGGGGTGGCCATCGGATTGGGAAACATCTGGCGATTTCCTTATATGATGGGCAAACACGGTGGCGTGTTGTTTCTCATGGCCTACCTTGCCATTGCCGTTGCGTTCGGTCTTCCCGCGCTGATGGCGGAGTGGAGTCTTGCACGCCACACCCGCAGCGGACCTTTTTGCGCGTTACATCGTGCGGGTCTTCCCGGGGGGCGTGTTGTAAGTATTGTGATGATCTTTTCCGTGTTGATGGCCAGTTCCTATTACGGTCTGCTGGTTGGATGGGTGTTGTATTTCACGGCGGGTTTCGCAGTGCGATCATTCGGTTTCGGATGGAGCGGGAGTTTCGACGTTTTATCGCATGGTGTTTTGCTTCAATCCATATCGCTGGGGTGCGTATCTCTGATCAGCGGATCGATCCTTTACTTTGGCGTTCGCCACGGTATCGAAAAGGTGAGTCGATGGGGGCTCCCGGTTTTTTTTGTGCTGATTGCGGTCTTGGTTGTGCGCGTGCTTACGCTGGAGGGTGCGACGAACGCACTGGGCGGCTATCTGGTCCCGCGGGCGGATCATTTCAAACCGACGACCCCGCTGGCGGCACTCGGGCAGGTATTTTTTTCGTTTGGGCTTGGCGGAACTTTCATGGTCGCTTACGGAAGCTACATGCGCAGCGACGAGAGCATTCCGCGCGTTGCGATATTCACCGCCGGCGCGGACGTTGTGGCGGCGCTGCTTGCCGGGGCGATTGTGATTCCCGCTGCGCTGGTGTTCGGACTTCCCACAGAGGCGGGACCGTCGCTGATGTTCGACGTGATGCCGGCGGTTTTTGAAAAAATGACCGGCGGAGCGACTTTCGGGTTGATGTTTTTCGGTTCGGTTTTTCTCGTCGCGCTTTTGTCGCAAATGGCAGCCTTCGAGGTTGTCATCGATGGACTTACGCACGGGTTTCGCTGGTCACGGCAACGCGCGGTCGTGGTGGTGGCGGTTGCGTCTTCCCTTTTGGCCATTCCGGCGATGTACATTGGCGGATATGTTGAAATGAGCGATTTTATCTGGGGAACGACGATGCAACCTCTGGGGGCTGTCTTTGCGGTACTTGCCTTTGCCTGGTGCCTTCATCGCGGTGATGCCCTTTCACAACTCCGCAGAAACACGAGCTTGCCCGTTCCAGACTGGCTTTTCTACTGGATCAAATACGGACTACCTATCGGGATCGTATCGACGCTGTTGTTTGAGTGGGTTAGCCACGGTTGACCTTGTTTTGACCTACGCTTATTGAGGGATTAATGATGACCACGCCTCACGACATCAATCGCCGTCGCGAGCTTTTTCCGACCCTACAGGCCGGTAGTTATTTGCTTAGTCACAGTCTCGGTCCGGTTCCCACCACGGCGGTCGATTCGATGCGTGCTTACCTCGACGAGTGGCAGGGACACGCAAGCGAGGATGCCTGGTCAAAGCGATGGTGGGAGCTATCAACGACCATCGGCGATCTTTTCGCAAACCTCATCGGTGCATCCGCGGGGACCGTTCAGGTGCAACCCAATGCGTCGCTGGCGTTGCAGTCCGTTCTTTCATGCTTCGACTTTTCGAAGCCGGGCAAAAACAAAGTCGTAACGACGTCCCTTGATTTCCCGTCGATGGGATATGTATGGGAAGCTCAGCGCGGTTTGGGTGCCAACGTGTGTATCGTGAAGTCTGACGATGACATTCACCTGGACACCCAGCGAATCCTGGAAGCGATCGACCATCAAACGGTTCTGGTCGCTTTGTCACACGTTTCCTACCGAAGCTCCCATCGCGTGGATGAGCGTGCCATCATACGTCGTGCGCACGAAGTGGATGCGCACGTTTTGCTCGACGCGTATCAGTCGATTGGCGTGCTTGCGATTGACGCGGCGGATTGGGACGTGGATTTCATGGTCGGCGGGTCAATCAAGTGGCTTTGCGGTGGACCATCGTGCGGATACCTGTACGTTCGACCGGATCTGATTCCAAAACTCAAGCCGCGACTGACGGGCTGGATCGCACACAGAAACCCATTTGATTTTTCGCACGACGCGATGGTCTACGATTCTTCCGTTCGCCGATTCGCACAGGGAACACCGTCGATTCCGGCTCTTTACTCCGTGAAACCGAGGCTGGAAATCATCAACCAAGTCGGTGTGGACGCAATTGCCAGGGAGTCGCGGCGGCGAACGCAACGCATTGTGGATTTTGCCAACGAGCGGGGCTGGCGTCTTCACTCGCCTCATGACGTTGATCGTCGCGGCGGATCGGTCATGATCGAGGTCGGTCGGCCATTTGAACGGGTTAAGGCGCTTGCCAAGGACGGTGTTTTTGTCGATGCGCGACCCGGAGTGGGTTTGCGCGTTTCGCCGCACTTTTTCAATACTGACGATGAGATTGAGCAAGCGCTGGAAACAATCGCGCACCACCTGACGTGATGGATGGATCGAGATGCTTCGCTTCGCTGAGCATGACAGATCATGCACGACCGCGGTGTCCGGGCTGTCACGCCCCTGATTTCGTCTGCCTCACCGTCCGCGTTGCGAGATTCGCAACCCGCCCCTACACTGGCTCCATGGACATCGTATCAACCACCATTAACCGCCTGAGCGGACACGTTGGGGCAACCGTCACTCTGTCCGGGTGGGTGTATAACTCTCGCGCCAGTGGGAAAATCGTCTTTATTATCCTTCGCGATGGGACCGGGATGTGCCAGTGCGTTTTGGAAAAAAAGGACGAGACGACCTCCTTTTTTCCCGACGCCAAAAAGCTCGCACAAGAAGCGTCCGTCGAAATCACCGGGTTGGTCAAGCGGGATGAGCGTGCCGCCGGCGGATTCGAGTTGGCTGTCACCAATGTCAGAGTCCTGCACGCCTCGACCGACTACCCCATCACCCCCAAACCGCACGGGGTCGATTTTCTCATGAAACACCGTCACCTGTGGTTTCGCTCGAAACGACCGTGGCACATACTTCGTATCCGCGCGACCATTATCGACCAGATTCGGCGGTTTTATAATGACAACGGGTTTGTTCTGATCGATACTCCGATTTTTGCACCAGCGGCGGGAGAAGGCGCGCAGACGCTTTTTCAGGTCGACTATTTTGGCGATCCGGTGTATCTCGCGCAGACCGGTCAACTTTACTTGGAAGCGGCCTGCATGGCACATCGCAAGGTGTACTGCTTCGGACCCACCTTTCGTGCTGAAAAGAGTAAGACCCGCCGGCATCTGACGGAGTTTTGGATGGTCGAGCCGGAAATCGCGTTTGCCTCGCTTCAGGACGTGATGGATGTCGCCGAGCGTTTCATCTGTTCGATTGTGCAACGCGTGCTTGCGGATCACCGCGACGAATTGATTGAGCTGGGTCGCAGCATCGAAGACCTGGAGGCGGTCAGGCAGCCGTTCGATCGGTTGACCTATACGCAGGCGGCGGAATTACTGAAGGGACCCAAAGCGCAGCAGCTTCTCGAAAATGACCTGAACGAAAAAACCGCGTGTATCCAGAAGCTCAGCGAGTCGATCAAGGAACTTGAAGCGATGGTTTCGGCGCAAGGCGTCAAGCAATGGAAAAAAGACAAGGCCGCCGCCCAGGTGATCGCCGCACGGGAGGAGCGAACCGAGCTGGAGGAGCAAATCAAGAACATTCCCCACCACATGGAGCTTGCCAAAAACTTTGAATGGGGGAGCGATCTGGGCGGTTCGGATGAAACGATCATCTCTCGTCTGCACGACGGGCCTGTATTTGTCACGCATTATCCCAAGGGGGTGAAGGCGTTTTACATGCGTGAAGATCGAAGCGACGACCGGGTGCTGGAGTGCTTCGATCTGCTTGCGTCACAGGGTTTCGGCGAAATCATCGGCGGGTCCGCCCGGGAGGAGGATTATGACCGCCTGCTGGCGCGCATCAAGCATGAAAAACTTCCGCAAAAAGATTACGACTGGTACCTGGACCTGCGCCGCTATGGTTCCGTTCCACACGGCGGATTCGGTCTGGGTGTGGAACGCACTGTCGCGTGGATTTGCGGATTGAAACATATTCGGGAGACCATTCCCTACCCGCGCATGATGGGAAAATTCTATCCGTAAGAACGTGCGCGCGTAGGTTCCAGAGAGGGTGAAGAATAACGCAACCCCCAGGTGTTGTTTCAAACGCGGGACAAACCTCTACGCGCCTTTTTCCGGCCAGGAGTCCATCCAGTCCAGCGCGATTCCGACGATGTGCGGATCGAAATGATTACCGGAAGACCGGATCAACTCGGCCCGAACATCGTCCAAGGTGCACGCTTTTTTGTAGGTTCGCGACGAGAGCATCGTGTCGATCGCGTCTGCAACGGCGAGAATACGCGCGCCAAGAGGAATCTGCTCGCCGCGCAGACCGCTGGGATACCCCTTCCCGTCGTAACGCTCGTGGTGATGCAAGATGATGGGTCGATGATTGGTCAGAAAACGCATCGAGCCAAGAATGTCGATCGCGATTTGCGGATGCCTTTGCACGACGCATCGCTCGTCGGTATCGAGCGGACCGGGCTTGTTTAGAATCGAGTCGGGGATTCCGATTTTCCCAACATCATGCAAAAGGGCAGCCACCCTCAGCGTGCTCAACGACGATGGCGTTTGCGTCATTCGCCGACCGATGGCGTCGCAGTACGCCGCCACCGTGATCGAATGTTTGCGCGTATACTGATCCTTGGCGTCGACGGCGGCCAGCAACGCCTGAAGCGATTGGACGTGAACGGGACGGATATGCCCGCGCAGGCGATCGACCCAACCCGAAACCCCATCGCCGAACGTCGTGCGAAAAGAGAGCGGCCGCGATGGGCCGGCGATAAATGGATTGGCGGCTTCTTTGAACATACCAACTTCGCTATCGTCGCTCCCCGCTTCGCTCTGAACGTCTTAATTTGTAGAGGTTTATACGAATTGGATCTGCAAAAACGGGACCGTCCTATCAAAAACGAACGCGCCGGTTTCCCGCGAAATACGCGAATCAATCGCGGACGGTCGCGCGTACCCTTCCGGTAACGCGTTTTGCTTTTTGAAAGTGTCACAGAGTGGCACTTTCTGGCGCACCCCATAACCACGTTCGGGGCGGCGGCGTGTGACGGCTGGCGTTGAACACCCGAAAACGTCGCGGTTGACAGGTTTGTTTTGTGGATAGAATGGGGCCGGTTGGTCCAGTAACTGTGGTGAGACGACGCCCATGAAACATATTTTTGCTACGCTGGTGGTTGCGGCGGTTGGTACGATCTTCACCGGTTGCATGACAGCACGGGATCAGATCCCCGGGCTTCTGCGCGACCAGGCGGACGCATGGAACCGGGGTGATATCGACGCTTTTATGCAGTCTTATTGGAAATCGCCGGACTTAACGTTCTCCGGTTCGCGCGGCATTACGCGCGGATGGCAGACGGTCCTCGACGGATACAAAAAGCGCTACCCGACACGAAGTGACATGGGGACGCTCAGCTTTGATGAGCTGCAAGTCCGAGAACTTGGGCCAAACGCAGCACTGGTTTTGGGACGATGGAGAATCGATCGAGCCAGACCCATCGGCGGCGTTTTCTCGCTCGTCTGGAAAAAAACCGCCACGGGTTGGGTGATTATTCACGATCACACGTCTGCGGACGCCCCAAGCCAATAAGACGACAACAGATGACCCGTTTCTCCGAAAGGCTCTTTTTCCCGCTTGCGGTGGTCATCCCGCGCCGAGTACGCGCGGTTTACCCAGTGTCTGTCGGCAGACGGTGATCTGTCCGATGTGCCAAAACTGGTGCGTTGCAAGCAGTGCCCAAACGGACCCTAACGTTGGGAACAGGTCGGCAGGCCAACCTTCCGGCGCAGGGTTGTCCCATTTTGCCTCGTCGAACATCTTGAGCTGTTCGATCGCATTGGCCCGGGCGTTGCGACGCATTTCGTCGATCTCCCCGCGCGAGGGGTATTGGGCGGGGTCGTCCAGGCACTCCGACGAGCCACCGAACCGTTCGTGCAGCTTTTCATCGAATTTCATCGGACTTCCGGTAACGGCGGCTACCATCGAATCCTCACTGGTGGCGATATGCCCCAGGTTCCAGGCGATGTGGTTGGTGTTTTTCGCGGGGAGTTTGAAGTACTCGGCGTCACTCAGATCGCTGGTGAACTTGTCAAAGAGGTACTCTCCAGTTCCCAATTGAGCCAGCAACATTTCCTTTACCGTAATCACTCGATTCTCCTTTTGGTCCGGGGGAATTCGCTATCTTGCGAATTCGAAGCCTTCGTCTAACGCAACCCTTTGAGCTGAAAAACCGCCCCTCACTACCACCCACCAACGCTACCCGCAAGGGCGTCGTGGCTCGATACCGCCCCAGGCGGTACAATTTCAACCCGACCGACCGGGATTGTACAGCAAATGCGAAACCTAACAAGACCCTTACAAATGTTTTTTCTTGTCGTTTCGGTCCTATGACCTCTGACCAGAGACCCCAGACCCCGATTCCAGCCCGACTTGGGCTGGTTCGCGCCTCCGTTATCATGGCGATGGGGGTGTTGATGGCACTTCCCGCGCTGCGCGGCGAGTTTGTTGGTGGTGACGATCACCGGCTCGTGGTCAACCACGTCCTGGTCAACCAGCCCTCCTTTGCCCACGCGCTCGAACTGTTCCGCATTGCCCACCGCGATCTTTATCAGCCTCTGCCGCTTGTTAGCTTCCAGTGCGAGTTCGCTGTGGGACGATGGTTGGGTCTGTTCCGCAATGGAGCAAACGCGGGGGCGTGGCTCTTTCATTTAGACAATCTTTTGCTTCACGGATTCAATGCCGTTCTTGTCGGCTTATTGGTCTTGACGATCGCCCGACTGAGAATTCGTCACAAAAGCGTTCCCTCCAATTACATTCAAAACGCGCTACTCGCCGCAACCGTCGCAGGCATCCTCTTCGCAACCCACCCGTTTCAAGCGGAAGTTGCCTCCTGGATCAATGGACGAATGATGCTGCTTTCCACCCTCTTTGCGCTTGGCGCGGCGTTGGTATTTCTGCGATATGAGGAGGGTGGTCGTATCCGGTGGGCGATCCTTGCGCTTGTCTGTGCGATTCTATCTTGTTTGAGCAAGGTGCGGGCGCCCCTTCCCTTTCTGTTGATTATCGTCACGGTCGCCGCCGGCTTCAAGTTGAACCGCCGGTTCTACGCGACCTGGGTTCCGGTGTGTCTCGTCGTCGCGGGATTTGTTGTGGTCAACCTTCAGACGACCGCCGACGCAGCCCTCTTTGCGGGTGGCAGTGAGAAGCTGCACGGTTCGCGCGCCGTTCGTGTTTTGCTTGCACTGGGGTTTTATTTTCAGCATTTGGTCTACCCCGTTGGTTTGTGCAGTTATTACCCAACGCCGACGGTCGCCTCCTGGTTAAGTCCACAGACCCTTTTTGCCGTTGCGATCGTTTTCGCCTTTGCGTTGATGCTCGGGTGGGTTGCGTGGAGATTCCCGACGTGTCTATTTGCGATTGCGTGGTGCGCTTTTGCCATCGGCGACACCTTGCCTTTTTTCCCCGCCCGCAATGTTTTGGCGGCGGATCGCTACATGTATCTTCCCATGGTCGGCGTAGCCTGGTGCATTGCGGAGATCATCGTGAGGCAAGTCGGCAGCCATGCACACGCTGCCAACGACGAAGCCCGATTCGCGAAGCGCTCCCTTCTTGCGCGGATGCTCGGGTATGCCGTTGTTGTGACGTTTATTGCAACGGGTTGGCGAATTGCCGACGCCTACACGACCCCCCTGAAAAAAACGCTCCGAACGGCCACGCTTTTCCCCAATACCCCGCGTGTGTGGCAGCGCGTGGGATGGTGCTACGAGCGGTCCGGAAATCACGAATTGGCGATTCAGGCGGCCAGGCGCGAACTGAAGCACGACGACGCCAATGTTCAAAGCGGAGCGCTTCAGCTCTGGGGAATGGCGTTGATTCACGAAGGAAAGGTCAAGCGGGGTCTGAGCAAGCTTTACGAAGCGGTGGAGCGCGACCCTGGATCGTCGGAGCCTAAACAAAAACTCGGTATGGCATTCGACGAGTTGGGTCGATTCAAGGAGGCACTTCCGTACTATGAGCAGGCGGTTGCCGACGCACCCGGGGACAATCCGACGCTCAAACGTCTTGCCATGCTTTATCGCAGGTTCGGTCGCCTCGACGAGGCGCGAGTGCGCTACGAACAGGTGCTTAGGAACAACCCGTTCGATCCCGAGGCGGTCATCGGGCTGACCGAACTGGACATTGAACGCGCCACCACCGAATCGTACAACGATGCCGAAACAAGACTCACGAAACTTCTTCGGGACTTGCCCGGCAACCCCCGGTTGATCGCCAACCGCGACATGGTTCGTTTCCTTGCGACCGGCGCTGACGACAACATGAAAACCGCTTCAAAGGCGTTTATCGCTTTGACCGATGGCCGATATACGACGGCGGCGAAAAGGGTGGAAGCGATTTCCGGGGTCGGCCAGTCGATGCACGAAGCGCGGGCGTGGTTACGACGAGCCATCGGACAGCTCTCTACCGACAGGCCTGACGAACCGTGGACCTACGGATTGATTACGCGCATCCTAATCGCCGACGGAGAGAGTCAACTTGCACGCGTTTCGCTGGACCTTTTCCAAAAGCAATGCACCACGACGGTCTGCGTCGAGCAAGCCCGCCGACTCGGGGAAATGATCTCGACGCAGAAATGACCAACCCCGCGCGCGTGGTACCGGCATCTTGCCGGTGAAAACGGAGGTGAAAATCCTGCGTCACACTTGTTTAACGGCCGGCTAAATATCACCGAGAAATGCAAGACGCCGTTGCAACTCTTCGCGATCCATGGACCAGTCCAACTCAATCATCGCCTTGATCTTGGTTGCAGTCGTTGTGCGACCGTCAGCGCGAATTCCCAGCGCTGCTGGTCGGTTCCCGGATGATAAACAGGATCGGGAAGGGACCAGTGCGCCCTCATGGGTGAACCGGGCCAAACCGGACAGGTCTCACCCGCCGCCGCATCACAAACCGTGACGGCAAGATCGAAATCCTCGTCGGCGAATTCCTCCCAGCTTTTCGATCGGGCTTCACCCAGCGGAATGTTCATGTGCGAAAGCACATCGATGGCAACTTGGTGAACAAAGCCCGCCGGATGGGACCCCGCGCTGAATGCTTCGAAGCGATCCCCGCCCAAGTTTCGCAACATGGCTTCGGCCATTTGAGACCGGCAGGAATTTCCGGTGCATAAAAAGAGAACTCGCTTTTTTGCATCGCCACTCACAATGAGCGAACTCTACCCGAAGGCAGTGTTCGCGGCAAGGTTTTCAAATCTCGTGAACCGATTCACTCGACTCTGCGTATTGCGGCTCTTTCATTCAGATGGGGATGAAAGCCCGCGCTCGCTACACAATACGTGACAACGCTCTAAAGGGTTTTTGGGGACCTACTGACAAACTTGCTGTGCCTTGGTCGCGCAATCCGCATCCCACGCCGTTTCGCAGCAGAACGGATCGCCCGGGCAAACCGCCTGGCAGCAGGAAATCGCGCTGCAACCGGCGCCGTCATGTGAGGCGAAGCAGTCGCCACTTCGGGATCCGCACGTCAAAAAGCACAGCGAGTTGGCTTCGTTGACGCATGTATCGTCCCAACCGTCGATGCAGCAAAACGGGTCCGCCGTGCAGACCGTGTTGCAGCAGTCCACGGTCCCGCATCCGGCGCTTTGGCGGGCAATCTGACAACTACCGATTCCAACCTGGCACGCGGGGAATCCCTCCGTGCAAAGACCTGCCGCCTCGGAAGCGCAGAACGTGTCCCACCCCACGTCGCAGCAGAATTGATCGACCGAGCACACGTTTGAACAGCACGTCGCATCGTTGCAACCGGATGAACCGTCGGTCGCCTCGGCAAAGCAGTCGTTCGCCGTCGTTCCGCACGCTGGCGGCGCACAGTTGATCGTCAAACGACCATCGCCTGTCGCGCCGTTGAACCCGCCAATGCGAATCATGTATTGTTCGCCCTCGACTGCCTGAAACGAAACGCGAGACTCGATGTTGCCGACCGCCGAACCGCAGTCGTCATCACTACATGCCATTGCCGTGTCAGCCGGGCACGCGCACCCGTTGTACACGGCCATCTTGGTGTCATAGTTGCTCCCGCAAAGACTTGCCACCACCTCGCCGGTGCAGGTGGCTGTGTAACAAAACCATACATCCGCCTCGACTTGGGTTCGCTGGAAAAAATCGCACATCGTCGGTTCATCCGGACCGTCGGTCGTGGCGCCCAGGCTCGAAAAACTCTGTGTTCCGTCTTCGGCGATCGACGGGTTCGCGCAGGAATCATTGATCGGACCGGCCGTCTCAACCTGACACGAAGCGCTGCACCCGTCGCCGTCTATCGTATTCCCATCGTCACAGGCTTCGCCCGCCTCAACGGTTCCATTCCCGCAGACGGGAGAACCGCCGCCGCCCGCACCGCCTCCGCCACCGCCGATCGGCGGGGTCGTTTGACTGAGGGAACATCCGTCCGCGTTGGCTTGCTCAGTGGTGGGAGTGTTGTCACACATATCGTTTGCATCCACCACGCCGTCACCGTCGGTATCCCGTTCGGTGGCGCTGCATCCATTGGCATCCACCGTTTCACGGGCGGGCGTCGAGGGACATTGGTCAATATCGTTGCCGACTCCGTCGCCGTCGTCGTCCGCCGCCTCCGGATTACCGACCGGGCAACCGTTCGCGTCGATTGTCACCGTCGACGGGGTGTTGGCACAGGCATCGAGATCGTCTGTAACCCCGTCACCATCGGTATCGCGTTGTCTGGGCGAGCAGCCGGTTGTATCGGCCACCTCGCCACTCGGCGTGTCCGCACAGGTGTCGTCCGCATTGGCCACTCCGTCGCCGTCGTCATCCTGAATGACCGGCGCTTGGACCGGGCATCCATCGGTGCCGACTTCAGTACCCGCCGGTGTGTTCGCACAGCTGTCATTCACATCAGGTACCCCGTCGCCGTCGGTATCGAGCTGTTGCGTTGGCGGCGGGTCACCGGGTGTCGCCGGTGGGCAACCCACGATGGCAAGTGTCAAGGCGGTTACGACGGCAACCGACATAAGTTGTCCACTCTGGTACATCCACTTTTTCATCAACACGTTTTGTATCTCCCTTCCCCCATCAGGCGGCGAAGTGATTAAGACGGCTCCCCTCGCTACCGGTCGATCCGCAAGGCGGGCCGCCGACAACTGCACTCCAGGAAACTTTAGGCGTCCACCAAGAGTAAGGCAAGACCACGGTAAAGCATCGGGGTTCGACTTATCGGGCAAAAACCGTGCATTTCAACGTCCTATACCGCTTGAAACGACGAGCCACTCGCCGTAGCTTATCCCTTTTCGCGGATCAGGTGAGCATCATGACGCAAAACGACGACATCCGAATCGGAATCGGGTACGACATTCACCGCCTCGCCGGCGACCGAAAGCTCGTGCTGGGTGGATTAGAGATTCCTTACGACCGGGGGCTGTTGGGACATAGTGACGCCGACGTCGTCCTCCATGCGGTGACCGATGCCCTACTGGGAGCCGCCGGTTTGCCGGACATCGGCGACCTTTTTCCCGACACCGATGACGCCTACAAGGACGCCGATAGTCGCGACCTGTTGCTCGATGTGATGAGGCGCATTTCGGACAGAGGCTTTCGCGTCGGAAACCTTGATGTCATCGTTCACGCCGAAACGCCCAAGATGACGCCCCATAAGAAACCAATGGGTGCGTCGATCGCCAAAGTCGTCGGCGTTGATTCCGGTCGGGTCAACGTCAAGGCCAAAACCAACGAAGGCGTCGGTCCCGTTGGTCTGTCTAACGCGATCGCCTGCACGACCGTCGCGTTGCTCGTAAGAGGATGAAGCGTTCCACTTAGAAACAGGTTCACGTCCCAAAAGCGACGCAACGGCGTGCGAACCGAATCGGTCCAAGCGTCCAAGTAATCAGCAAGGAAAGTTCAATCATGGGTATCACGATCTACAACACGCTCACCCGCAAAAAAGAACCTTTCGAGCCGCTGCATCCCGGGAAAGTGGGCATTTATCTGTGTGGACCGACCGTCTACAAGCCAAGTCACATCGGACACGCCGTCGGACCAATCATTTTCGATGCTATCAAGCGCTACCTCGTCTTTCGCGGTTTCGAGGTGAACTGGGTCGTGAACATAACCGACGTGGACGACAAGCTCATTGTCGAAGCGGCGGATCACAACATCACGACGCTTGAGTTGGCCGAGCGTATCACCGAGGACTACTTAAAAGCGATGGACACGCTTTACGTTCAGGGCGTCGACCATCGCCCCAAGGCATCTGAACACATCGGCGACATCATCGCCATTATCGAAAAGCTCGTTGCCAGGGACGTGGCATATCCTTCCGGGGGTGATGTTTATTTCGACGTCTCCAAGGACCAGGACTACGGGAGGCTTTCGAATCGTAACATCGAAGATCAAGCAGGTCAGCGTGAATTGCAAAGCGGCGAAAAACGCAACCCCGGCGACTTTGCCCTGTGGAAAGGGGCAAAAGAGGACGAACCGGACGAGGTGAAATTCGATTCACCGTGGGGGAAGGGGCGTCCGGGATGGCACATCGAATGCTCAGCAATGGCCAGCCGTTACCTCGGCGACACCTTCGATATACACGGCGGAGGAATGGACTTGATTTTTCCGCATCACGAAAACGAAATTGCCCAATCACAATGCGCGTCCGGTCAAACCTTTGCCAAGTACTGGATGCACCACGGACTGACCCGGGTGAACACCAAGAAAATATCCAAGTCCGACGCCTCACCGGAAATGCAGGCCGCTCTTTCCAAGATGACGCTTCACAACCTGCTCGACGAATACCCCGGCGAGTTGATCCGGTTTTTTGTCCTCAGCACGCAATACCGCAGACCGATCGAATACTCCGTAGAGGAAATCGAGAGTAAACGAAAGGGGTTGGTCACCTTCTACAGACTCTTCGAACGCGTGGAGCGCCTCTGCAATGCGTCACCTTATGACACAGCGGACAAAAACCGCACTGCATCGCAAACGCAGTTCGCGGGTGCGTGTGAAGATGTCACGGATGCTTCCGTGGTCGAAGCGTGGCGGCAGGCACTGGAAGCCTTTACCCGTGCGATGGATGATGATTTCAACACCGCCGGCGCCATCGCCTCGCTGTTCGATTTCGCCGGACGCATCAACGCGTTTATCGAAAAGTCCGGCATTGAACGCAGCCTTTCGTCAAGCTCCCCCGCGCCGCAGGGATCACCCCACGCGGACTCGAAAGGAGACTCCGCCCGCAAGGACGCGCTGACCGCCGCCGGGGCGCTGATCAGCCTCGCTCGACTCATCGGAGTTTTTCTCGAACCGCAGGGGAAAAAAGCGGGCAACGACAATGGGTTGGCGGAAAAGGCCATGCAAGTTCTGATCGAAATCCGCAAACACCTCAAGACCAAAAAGGACTTCGAGACCGCCGACTTGATCCGCGACCGCCTCGGTCAAAACGGAATCACCCTGGAAGATCGCCCGGATGGAACGATCTGGCGGGCGGAGTGAATTCGGCGAGAGCAGAGCCCGTGTTCGTGTAGCAAACGGCAGCGGCGCTGAACAGAACCGCGACCGCACGGGAGCGAACGATTCGACCATGGCCACACCCGCGAGGACCATGCCGCGCCCGGCCATCGCACAAGACGTTCAACGCATGGTTGACGACTCCAACACTTCCTGCGCCTCGGACTCTGATCCGCCGGTTAAGAGCCCATCTAGATAACGGTTGCAGCGCGGACCTTTCGCCCGTGAAAACACCGGCAAGATGCCTGTGCCACACTATTTTGGGATAGGCTGTCAGCCAGGATTATTCATCTGTCCTGGGGGGATGAGGTTCTGGCATTCCGGTCAGTTCGGAATTGGGGTTGGGCACTGCGGTCTTCGTCACGAATGCAGTGCCCCCTTTCCCCCGTGCAGATAACGCGTTTTTGCGTGAGCTGGGGATCGACTCGTGCGCAATAGCGGGGGGCGGCGATGCGTTGGCATACATGTTGGAACCAGTGCATTTGTGGCCAAGACGTTGGCAAGATGACCCGCCCTGTCTGCGTGCAACGCACAGGCAGGAGACGACGGACACTGCGTGTGACTTCACCGGCCACTTTGATCAGCAAGATCCGCCAGGTAGACAAAGATCCTTCGCCCAGCGGATCGAGGCGCCGACGATCGTTGTGATAGCATTATCGCTCGGTGCGTTTCGGTGTATCGACGGGCAGCGTCGGATCGGCGACGGGCAAGCTACACCAAGAACGACACCAAACGGGTCGCAAAAACGTGCTTCGGCGTGCGTTTATACGCACTCTGAAGGGGCAACAATGCCAAGTGGTGGCAGTAGCACCATCCTCTATGAAAAAAGGCAAAAAGCGCGTTCCAGCCATCGGAGGAGGAGGGATTCGAACCCCCGAGACGGTTTCCCGCCTAACGGTTTTCAAGACCGTCGCCTTCAGCCACTCGGCCACTCCTCCAAGCGTGATTGCTCCGAGCTCCGGGCAAGTCTCCAAACTCTACCCGCCCGGTCTCAAGAGGGCGATTATAGAGCCTCGTTTCTTTTTGTGTATGGCATGAAACTCTCCACCTCCCCCTCCGACGCAAGGCGGAAGCGAGGGAGTGCATGCCGCCCGACAAGGCGCCAACCTTGGGGGGTGAGTCGGATTCCCTCAGTCATCGCCGTGGCTGGAAAGAAGTGGACCAAGGGCAACTCGCTCATTCACGCGCGGGGATGCGCTGGGAAGTCGTCGTCGAGAGCCTCACCCGGTGTCCAGTGGAAGTTCGCCTTACACCCTGGGAAGTCTTCGGAGCGCTTGCAAGCGGGTCTGCCTCACCGTCAAGGGAGTCGCCGGGTTTGATCCCGTCGAGACGTTTTGTCGATTCGGTGGCGTATTCCTTGGAAAGCTCAGTGCCGAGGTAATTGCGTTTCAGCTTTTTCGCGACAGCCAGCGTCGTTCCCGACCCGGTGAAGGGATCGAACACGAGGTCGCCTTCGTTTGAACAGGCTTTGATGATGCGTCCTAAAAGCTGTTCGGGCATCTGGCAGCCGTGGAAGCCCTGCCTCTGTTTGAACGTTCCGCAGACGCGCGGGAAATACCAGGTGTCAGAGTCGGCGGAAAAACCGCCCGCAACGTCCTGCGGACGCAGAAGAAAAGAATCCTTGCGAGGAGTTGACGCGGGAAGCGGCGGCGGGGAAACGATCAGACGTTCCGGCGTCGAGGTATCCGATTCGACAGGCGCCGCGTCCGCACGGGCCAAAGCCCGCGACTCGGGAGCATCGGGGGGATTGTCAGTCGCATCCGCTTCCCACGGCGGAAGTTCGGTAGGTTCGATGATCCACGTATCATCAGGAACGCGACCTTTGGGGTTGGCGCGTTTGTCGCCGTAGACCAATTGCCGCGCGGAAGGAACCCGAATTGCATCGGTGTTGAAGGTAAAGTTTTTCGCGTCTTTAACGAAATACAGCAGGTGCGCGTGGGAACGCGTAAACTTGTGCGTGCAGTGAACGCCGAACGTATAGTACCAGATCACCCAACTCCGACAGGCCAACCCCAGCTCGCGTGTAATCATCACCTTCAACTCGGCTGCGTACTCGTCCCCGATTGCAAGCCAGAATGTCCCGTTGGGTTTCAAAACGCGGATGACGCCGGAGATCCACTCACGCGACCAGTTGAGGTACTCGTTGCACGAAAGGTCATCGCTGTATTCGTCGTAGTCGTAACCAATGTTAAAGGGCGGGTCGGCAAAGGCGAGTTCCACGGATTCCCCTGGGAACCCGGCGAGCAACTTTACGCAGTCGCCGTGGATGATTTCGTTCCTGCGTAACTTTTGGGCCATGTCTCCCTCCGTGGACGCTCGTGTCGCCAACCTAACCGGAGGATCATAGCCCTTCCACCGTGATGAGCAAACGGCCTTTCGCGCCCCCCTCTCAAAAAAAAAAAATTGTGATATCCGGGGCCGCTTGCAACCCTAACATTTTCCGAATAAACTGCACGAGGTGAGATCGACGGCAAGCGTATAACGCAATGGTGTCGCAGGGCTTTTCGCGAAGGGCGCCGTTTACAGGAAGGAGTTCACTGCGGCTAGGTATGAAAGTGTGTGCGGGCGGGGCGGGATGGACATCGGGAAGGGCACAATCATCGCAAGCTCGCTTGGGCGATGGGGTTGGTTTTATTCGTGCGGTTTCGCAAACGACCGCGCAGCTTTGACTGGCGATTGGCACAAGCTCCAACATGAAACTGCGCAAGGTTGACAATCCGCCTAATCCGTATGATTCGGCGCACCGGGAGTTGCTGGAACCGCCGCCGGAGGCGAGGCTGGAGGTGTTTGAGGAGCGTGTCAAGTCAATTCTTTCGCCAAACGACAGTCCGGACCTACCTTTCAACTGGTCGGTGAATCCGTACCGCGGATGTCAACACGGTTGTGCTTACTGTTATGCCCGCCCTTACCATGAGTACCTTGGTTACGGCGCCGGTACGGATTTCGAATCGAAGATTGTTGTGAAGGTCAATGCGGCGGAGGTTTTGCGTCGGCAGCTTTCAAGAAAAAGCTGGCGTCGAGAAACGATCAATTTTTGCGGAATCACTGATTGTTACCAACCCCTGGAAGCAAGTTACCGTGTGACGCGGCGATGCCTGGAGGTTTGCGCGGATCTTTCGAATCCGGTGGCGATTGTGACGAAGGGGTTTCTTGTTGTGCGGGATGCGGATTTGCTTTTGCAAATTGCGAGGCGGACGCGGGGTCGAGGTCAGGCCAAGGTTTTTGTGAGCATTCCTTTTGCGGACGCGGAAACCAGCAAACTGATCGAACCGCAAGCGCCGCTGCCCGCGCGACGGTTCGAGGCGATTCGGCAACTAAAGCAGGCGGGAGTCTCGGTGGGAGTTTTTGTTGCGCCGATTATACCGGGTCTGACGGACCGGGATATTCCGACGATCTTGGAGCGTGCCGCCAAAGCGGGGGCTGAGTCGGCGCACTACACGACCCTTCGATTAAATGGCAGTGTAGAAGCGGTTTTTCTCAAACGCATTGCGGAGTTGATGCCCAAACGAGCCGGGCGTATCGAGAACCGCTTGCGGGATGTTCGAGGCGGGAAGGTTGGCGAGACGCGCTTTGGAGAGCGCATGCGCGGTCGCGGGGTGTACTGGGAGAGCATTCGCGATTTGTTCCACGTCACGCGCGAACGGTTGGGACTTTCGCGCGCCGACTGCCGGGAGATGTACGGCGTGCCCGGGGCGGACCCGCGCCCAAAGCCCGACGCGATGGTGCAACTCGGGTTCGATTTCACGTAGTTCATGCCGTGTGGCCCCGGCATCTTGCGGTTGAAAACACCGGTCCCGCCCCTTTTCGTTCGGACCGTTAACGCTTCTTGCGTTTTGAAATGCGCCGACATACTTCGTCGATGACGTCCGCTTGTTCGTTGAATGCTTTCATCGCCGAGTCGTCACCATGCAGTCGTTTCATCAAACTGCTCCCGGTTCCAAAGCGAAATGCTTTCGCCTCTTCGGAATCGGGACCGTGCTTGGCTGCCATCGTGAGGTAGAGCGCCACCATCTCCTTGATCTCCGGTGCATGGTCGGTTGAGTCGATGTCGTATTCTTCTTCAAACGCCGATTGAATCCTGCGCCGGCGATTCTTTTCATTCAATCCGGATCCGATCAGGACCGCCACGCAAAACACGAAAAAAGCGGCCAGCGCCAACATTCCGTAGATTTTAATCATGGTTGTACCTCCGTTGCTCGCCTCTACTGACCCGGTTGTTGTAAAACAGGACGATCGGGGTTGACGATCCTTTCGATCGCGTCCATCACCCGGTCCGTAAACACGTTGATCGTCATGCTCTCTGGGATATAGCCTTGAACACCCTTATTGGCTTCGGCGATCGCATTGGCCACCTCGATACGGACAAAATTGTCTGCCCCATCCACCGCATAGGCTTGCAGTTTCACCTTTTTGGCTTCTGCTTCCGCTCGTCCGATGGCCACGATCGCCTGCGCACGCAGCTCACCTGATTCCTTTTCCGCTTCGGCGGCAAGAACCTGCTTTTTCTTGGAAGCTTCCGCAGCAAGCACTTCCTGTTCGGCCTCTTTTTGAGCGCCGAGCACACCGACTTCTTTATCGCGTTGCGCCTCGACGACCGCTCGTTTGAAATCGGCCTGCGCTTCCGCTTCGGCGCGGTTCGCCTCCTGCAGCGCAGCCAATGTTTCTTGCTTGGCGCGCAGTTCTTTCTGAACGGCTACCTGGCGAGCCTTGATCTCCGCGCTGTATTCAGGATCCAGAGAGATTTTCTCGATCACAAAGTTTTCAACGATAATCCCCTGCCGGCGCACTTCGCCGTCGGGGTTGGTCAATTGTTTTTCAATATCCGACTGTAAGCCCACAAGTCCCTCGCCGGAATAGGCGTCGATCGCTTTGCGGGTGGTGGCGGCGTCTTTCACCTCTCGCAGCAGGACGGGTCTGAGGATTTTCTCCTCGAAGTCTCGCCGGATGGTCTTGTGGATGAGGATGATCTTTTTGGGGTCCAGCCGCCAGCGTACGTTGAGCGAGATCGTCAAGTCCTGCCCTTCGCTCGACTGGACGGTGTAGGCGTCTTGCTCTCGCCCGGAGGCGAACTCCACACGCGACGGCTTGTCGTTCATGACGTAGACCTGCGACGACATGTCATACTTGTAAATTGTGTGCATAAAACCCGGGAAGAAAAAATAGGTCTTGGGCTGCAACGGTTCATCCAAGACCCCATCCGCCCATGTTTCGTGGACGCCCAACTCGTTTCCCGCAACCTGTACCACTTCAAACAGGATGAAAAACACCGCGATCAAAATCGCGGCTGCGACGGCACCAACGGCGGCAAACAATCTTGTTCTGCTCATAACTTTTCCTTTCTTGCAAGCTGCGCACCGACGCCTTTTTCCGCACGCAGACGATGAGATTGTATTCGCTTCGAAATGCTTCGTTCCAGCCTGCTATTGTATCCGAATGCCAACAGGTTGCTATCCCGTAAACCGCGACAGTTTCTGACGATTCTTCGCGTGCAATACGGCGAAGGATTACCCATTTCCCAATCCCGGGCGGACAAGCGACAAGGCTGTACACGGAATGTGTTTGCTCCACCGCAAAAGTCGACACAACTTGACACAATCCAACGCCGTCTGAGAATCAGGTTCCCCGTTTCGTAGGGGGTCAAGAATCGAGTTTGTTGCTTCTATTTGAGAGAGGAAGAACTGTGATGCATCGGAACGGAGCTGGACGCAAATCGGTTGTGATCGCAATTGTTGTAATCGGCGCCCTGGCGGCGGCGTTTGTATCTCGGCGAGCCATCGCCCACTGTCAGGTTCCGTGCGGAATCTACGACGATAAGGCGCGGGTGGCACAACTTCGTGAGGATACTGCTACGATTGAAAAAGCCATTAAAAGCATGAACGAACTTGTCGGGGAAACAGGTTCCCAGGCGTTCAACCAGGCGACTCGATGGGTGATGACCAAGGAACAGCACGCGTCGCATATCATAACGGTTGTCGCCGAGTACTTTCTCACACAAAAAGTCAAGCCGGTTGCGCGCGGCGAAGATGGTTACATGGCGTATCTTAAGAAGCTTGCCGATCATCACGCGGTAATGACCGCCGCCATGAAAACCAAGCAGCACAGCGACGCCAAGTACGTTGTGGCATTGCGTGCGGCGATCGACGGATTGGCCAAGCACTACAAGTGAGGAAAAGGTCCGCCAAGAATAAAACCGGCGCACCGTGGCACCGGCCGCCACAATAGAACGACTGATTCCGTGCTTGCGTGCTCGTGGGGCGGTCTAACAAGGTCGGTTTTTTTGGCAGAACCGGTTTGTAACCAGCGCATGGGAAAAGGATCTCCGGGCGATTAGGGGCTTGATGTTTCCCACGTGCGTTCCAGGAAGGAGTCTCCATGGCGGTCTCTTGCGTCTCGGCGATTCAACGAAGAATTCTGACACAACTTCTGTCAATTCCAACAGCCCCTTTCGCCGAGCACTATGTCATCGCGCACATTGTTCGATTCTGCAAACGTCGCAAACAGGCGTCGTTTTTCCGTGATCGCGCCGGCAACCTGCTGGTGCGCGTGCGAAGCGGGCGGCGTGTTATTCGTCGGCCGGTGTGCATCACGGCACACATGGATCACCCCGGATTCGTCGCAGAAAAAATGATCGGAAAGAGTCGGATCCGTGCGTTTTGGAGGGGCGGAGTTCCCAGGGAATACTTCGTGGGTAGCCGGGTTCGTTTTGACGTTGATGGTCGATGGATCAAGGGCACGATCACGTCAATCAAAACGCGGAACATCGACGGGATTGACCGGGTTCAAACGATCTTGGCTGAGGTCCAAGCCGCGGTGAAACCGCGATCCATCGGAATGTGGGACTTTTCCGACCCCGTGATTCGTGGGCGACGGATTCATGCCCGCGCGTGCGACGATTTGGCAGGGGCGGCAGCGATGCTCTGCGCAATCGAGGAGCTTTGTCGATCCAAACGGAGTTGCGACGCGTATTTTTTGTTCACGCGCGCAGAAGAGGTCGGGTTTATCGGTGCGATTGCCGCATGTCGACTGAAAACGATTCCCCAAAAATGCTTCGTCGTAGCCATGGAAACCAGCAGCGAACGTGTAAACGCCAAGATCGGCGAAGGCCCCATTTTGCGAGTCGGCGATCGCGCCAGCACGTTTTCTCATGCGCCCACCGCATACTGTCATCGAATTGCCCGCGACCTGGAACAATCGGACCGGCGGTTTTCGTATCAGCGCAAGCTCATGGACGGCGGGACTTGCGAGTCGTCGGCATATTGTCGTCTCGGGTACGATGCGACCGGACTGTGCGTGGCGCTGGGAAACTATCACAATGTAAGCGCGGGTCGGAAAAAACTGGCGCCGGAGTATATTGACCTGGGCGACTTTGCCAGCACGGTGAAATGGTTTGTCGAGCTGGCAAGGGCTCCGTATCCCTTCGACGGGCGCGATGCCGTTCTCGACACGACCCTCACGAAACTGGAACGTACCTATCGAACCCTTCTTCGGGATTCTGTTGAGGGACCGCGTTAGCCATGCGTACCTTATTTTCGCGATACTCGACCTTGGATATGGATGGTCGTCAAGCCGTTCTGCGTTGTCATCCCGCTTACGAACGAGCTGCCCTTGCCTTCGCGCCGGCTTGCCGGGGGAGTTTCGCCCCGATCGCAAGGCGCGACCGGGCGCTTGTCTTGATTCCCTCCTTCCCGGTGCGGATTCACGGGAGCACCTCATGTTTCACCTGCGCCGCGTCCACCAACGAAAGATCGGCGACGTGACCGGATCATGGCGCACTCATTCTCTGTGGCTAATCATCATCGCCGCGTCTGTTCTTTCGTGTTATGCAAACAGTTGCAGCGGGCCGTTTATCGCTGACGACATTCCCGGTATTACAAAAAACAATGACATTCGCAGTATCGGCTCATCCTTGCGTGCCCTGGGCGATGATCGTCAATCACCTCTTTCGGGAAGACCGCTCGTGTCTTTTACGTTCGCGCTCAACTACGCGGCAAGCGAACTGAACGTATGGGGTTACCACGTTGTCAACATCATCCTTCACGTGGTCAACGCGTTCGTTTTATATTTTCTTGTTCTGGCGGTATTGTCCAATCCACGATGGCGCGCCGCTTTTGACCATACCATCGCTCATGTTGCGGGAATGACGGCACTTACTTGGGCGTTGCATCCGCTCCAGACCGAAACCGTCGACTATGTCGTGCAACGTACCGAGCTTCTTGTCGCCTTGTTCTACCTGGGCGGGTTCGCAGCGGCCGCGATTGGAACCGTTTCGAGTCGTTCCCCCCGTTGGTCGATCGTTGCCGTGGGATGCGCCTTGTGCGGCGTGTTTTGCAAGGAAGTGATCGCTTCGCTTCCCTTGGTGATTCTTTTGTACGATGGTTGCTTCGCAACTGCGGGTGTCCTCCATGCGCTGCGCAAGCGTCCGTGGATGTATGTCGGGCTGTTTTCCTCGTGGGTCGTTCTGGGGGCTGTCGTCGCCTGCGCGCCGCGCGGCGCGTCCGTGGGTTTCCATCATGGGATCACGCCGTGGCAATACCTGTTGACCGAAGCGGGAGCGTTGGTCTTGTATCTTCGGCTTGCATTATGGCCGGCAGCGCTATCGGTTTCCTACGCGGACTGGCCCATCGCACATTCCATCGGTGATGCGATCCTACCGGGTCTTTTCGTGTTGATCCTGTTGATCGTTTGCCTCGTTGCAACGATGCGTCGGTCAGCGGCGGGGTTACTCGGGACCACGTGCTTTCTGATTCTCGCGCCGACTTCGAGCTTTGTTCCCATTGCGACCGAACCGGTCGCCGAACGGCGCATGTATCTTCCGCTGGCCGCAATCACATTGTTGATTGTCATCTGTGCGCACGCCTTGCTTCGGAAATCATCGGGCATCGGCCACGCGGCGGCACGAAGGGGGCTTTTCGGGATATCGGTGGCGCTTGCGTTGCCGTTGGCAGGGCGAACAATTACGCGAAACCATGATTATCAAAGCGCACTTGTGCTGTGGACGAAAACGGCCGACGCAAGACCGGCGAACTACGTTGCGTATTGTGGGATCGGGCACGCGCTGCTCGACCTGGACCGGGCGAAAGATGCGTTGGATCCGCTTGAAAAGTCCGTCCAACTCAAGGGCGACTACGTGGACGGTTGGTTTCATCGGGGGCGGGCGTTGCAGCGACTGGGTCGATACGACGAGGCGATCGAGAGTTATCGGCGTGTGCTGGACTTGGACCCACATCATTACGACGCGATGTACAATCTCGCCCTGGCGATGCAAGTCTCCGGGCGGTTGCGTGAATCCGTCGGCGTGTATTCCAAGCTTTTGAAAGAGCAACCCGGTCGCGTTCGGGCTGCGCTCAATATGGGGGTGGCGCTTGCTGCGCTGGGGCGAGATTCTGAGGCGATAAACGCTTTGCGGCGGGCGACGAACAGCGATCCGAACCTTGTCGATGCGCGTTTTAATCTCGCGATGCTTCTCGCAAAACAAGGTCGTTTGGATGACGCGATAAGAGAATACCAGACCGTCTTGCGCGATCGAAACGGCGACATCGAGGCGCGACTGGCGCTCGCTCGCCTGCTCGAACAAAAGGGCGACCTTGCGGAGGCAGCTCACCAGTATCGGATGGTTCTGTCGCTTCAACCGAAAAATGTCTCAGCCCGCCAAGCGCTGCAACACCTCTCAAAGTAATCGTCTTTTGAAAAACAGCGGCCTCTTGGCCTGGCCCGGGCATCTTTCGCGCCAAAACGGTCCGGTCGAAAGCTCATCGCGCAGCCGAGTCCACGATCCCCATACCGGGCGCGATTCCTTCACGCAGATTGCGGTACACCTGTTTGATTTGATCGATACGCCGACGGACTCCAAAGACTTCGTAAGCGTGTCCACGCGCAACCTGTTTTACCTTTTCTTGTTTGGTTCGGTCGTTGAGCAGCCTTGCAATCGCAACCGAAGGAGGCCGATCCGGTTCGTGTTTGTAAAGGATTCCGTTTAGTCCGCTGCCGATCAGCTCGGCGACCGAGTAGACCGCCGGGGCGATGACCGCGGTATTTGAAGCCATCGCCCACGCAATCGCCGTTGTGCAAACCTCGCCGCGCGATGCGATGACCATCGTGTCTGCAATCGCAAGGATGTCTTCAAACAGGTGGTTCGCAGGGTAGCGGTAGAGATGTTCGTTTTCTCCGGAAGCAAAACGTGCGATGCTCCGCGACGTCCTTCCGCTCCCCGCTATGATCATCTTCGTTCTGGGTTCAAGGTGACTCAGCAAGCCTGCGGCGATGACGACGTCCAATTGTTCGCCGCGGGGAACCGAGTTTTCCGTCGTAACGACATAGTCCTCCCGCGAAAGTCCAAGCAGGTTGCGAAGACCGCTTCGTTGCACGCGGTTGATTTTCGAAAAATCGACCCCGGGTCGAACGACGGTTAACAGGTCCGGCGAAACACCGCTTTCCGCGAGAAGCCTGCGAAGACGCTCGCTATCACACACGACCGCCAACCCGATCGAACGGTCGAGAGAGCGAAGAATCATGGCGTCACGCGCCGCTAGCGACGGGTCGAAAAGCTCGACGACAACGGGCACTTGCGTTGCCGCCACGGCGATTTTCGCCGCACGCGATCCCCAGGCATGAACAACGTCCACGCCGATTTGATCAAGAAGTCGGCGAAAAAGAGGCGCGGACAGGAAATCCAACGCGCCCATCTGTGGAACGATACGAACGGTTGCGCGGATCGCCTTGACGATTGCGGCGCCGGCACCTCCAAGCGCGACCACGCTTTGCGTGTATTCGGTTCGATCAAGTCGGTCAAGGAGCTGAGAAACACCAACGCGGTGGTGCCAGGCGGCGCTCTCGTCCAACAGATGACAAACCCGGATCATTCGTCTTCTTCATAATGGTCATAAAACAGGCGCGATATCGTAAAACCAAGTTTCTTGGAGAGCTTCCTGGCGATTGCGTCTTTGTTGGAAAGCATCAGGATTTCCGAACCCGCCAGTGACGCCGATACCAACCGACCTTCCGGATTGCCAGGCCACAACCGCACACGATTGCGCGACTTGGTTTCATGAACATTGAGAACCTTAACCGTCACGATCCAAATCGCGGCGTCGTTGGCCTCGGTGAATTCCTTATTCGCAAGAAAATCGTGAACCTCGATCCATAACACGACGTCCGCGCCGACTCGTTCCCCGATTTCCCGGCAACCACGCTTGCGAAAATTCGGCATGGTTCTCCGCAGCGACTCGATCGTTTCCCAGGGGATGATTTTCGACGCGGCCTTTTTGCGAATCAGTCTCTGGCTCACTTCGTTGAACAGGTATCCCCGCGCCGCAGGCCAATCCACTTGGTCATTGACGTCGTCTACAAACACCATGACCTTTTCGTCCGAGAATTTGTACTCCGCCTTGATTTTGGGCCCCTTCCCCAATCCGGACAGGTACGCAAGTTCTCCGGCCGTATACGTGCACCCCCATGCACCGAACGCCATTCCCACGACCGAAGCGAGAAACGCCTTATAGCTCGACGGTGTGCTCATAGAACTTCCTGGCGACTTGCTCTGCGAACTTGTGGTAGGTCGTCTGGCGCACCATCGGGGCATTGGTTCGCGACATGAGAATCGGCGGCCCCTCCGGGTACACGCATGTTACCGGGGTAAGCTCGTAGCGGCGAAGTTGATCCGGATCGGCGGTAATGTCATGAACGCTGACGGCGGCTTCCACGGTTCCACGCAGGAACTGCGGCTGATCGGGATCCCGAATCTGAAAACGCAACACCTCGATGAACACAACGTAATCCGCGTGAAACTCCTTGCCGACGGCATACGGATCGACTTCCGTCTCAGGGTTGCGTTGCACGAAGTCCGCCACATCGCGCGGATCCACAACGTCGGTGCCCAGCTTGCGTTCTTGCATTTCGGTGGCCAGTTTGTCGCTCACATACGTGGCAAGCTCCAAACGCGTGTGAGGGTAGTCGAATTGTGTCGCCGGTTCGGTCCAAACCAAAATGGCGACCCGGTGGCCCGCCAGCTTATCAAACTCGGGAAGGATTTTCTTGCGATGCTCTCCCACGAAAATCAACGGAGTCAAAAGGTTGCAACCCAAAAGGGAGGATACGAGCAGGACCGCGGTCAAAAAACTGGTTTTTCTACACATCAACGAATCTCCCATCTCGCACGCCGGATCATTCGCCCGTCGCTCGCCCAAGGGTTTTATCGCGCCGCGGATTCCACGCCTATTGCAATTTTGTAACCCCAACCGGCAAGCAGCAGCAGCACGATTCCCAGCGCCACGCGCCCGGGCGGAATTCGATACCAGTTTAGCTCGATCATTCGTCCCGTCATCAACACGGCGGTTGCGCCGATCCCCACAATCAGCGTCATCAACGCGATCACCAATCCGGCTGGTTGTGCGTGAAACGACGCAATCAACTCGCCGCGCACAAAATGCGCGAACGACGTTGTCATACCGCACGTCGGACAGGGAATCCCAAACAGCATCGGAAATGAACACGGGGCAAGTCCCAGTTGCGTATGCGCACCAAACCCGGACCGTGGCGGAGTCAACCAGGCGGCGGTTGCAAAGATGGCCAGGCAACCAAAGGCCACGACGGCCCCGGCGAGGCGATTTCGGACCGGACTTCGCCTCGCGTTCCAGCAAACCCACGGACCCAGCGGGTGCCGGGTGACTTTCCGGACACGACCTCGTGACTCCGGTTGGGATGGCACGCAATCTGCCGACGATGTCGTATCAGTAGAATTCACAGGCGCCCACGGTACGAGGTCGTCGCGCGACGGTCAAGCGTACCGGTGGAAATGCGTCCGCCAATTCAGTCGTCGACTGGCGTTGCGGGAAAACATTCGTATAATGCGACACCGAAACAGCGCGAGAATCACCCAAGCGGTGAAGGGTTGCGGCGCGAACCTGAATCCGGCGTGGTTCCCGACCCGGTTATGGAACCAAGTAAAGCAGCACAACAAGCTCGGAAATTTCGGGCGCGAGGACGTGGCGTGGCCAGTCAATCGAACGAAGCAGTCGCAATACCCGACAAGTATTACTTCTTGATCCGCAGACTCCATTCGCTGAGTGGGATTGTCCCGGTGGGGGCTTTTCTGTGCGTCCACCTTTTGACCAACGCGTCGATTTTGGCAGCCAGAGACGGGTCACAGTTTCAAAGCGCTGTGGATCGCATTCATTCGCTTGGTCCCCTGCTGGTTCCGGTCGAAATCACGTTCATCTTCGTTCCGTTGCTGTTTCATACGCTCGTGGGTCTGTTGATTTGGCGTACTTCCAGTTCCAATGCACAACACTATCGTAAGTTTTCCAACGTGCGTTACACGCTTCAGCGAACAACGGGAATCCTCGCGGCGATTTTCATCGTGTATCATCTTTGGCAGATGCACTGGTTGGGGCAACCTTTTGGCGGTGGGCTGTTTGATGCCCACGCCGCCGCCAGCAGCGCTGCCACGGCGTTACAATCGGCGTGGTGGGTCAAGCTGGTCTACGGTTTGGGCGTGGCGGTCTGTGTATTCCACTTTGCCAACGGGATTTGGACCTCCTTGATTACGTGGGGAATTACGATCCGCCCGAGGACACAACAGGTATCCGGGTATGTCTGTGCGATTGTGGGCGTGATCTTGTTGATGTTGGGGCTTGGTGCCCTTCGCGGATTCGGGACGTTCCAGGTGGAAAATACGCCACAGCACCAGGTGACGGCAGAGGCCATTACTACTGGACAGGGGCATTAACGAATCGCGCCCCGGTCCTAATGCGGGACGTGCAACCATAAAAAGTGTGGCACCGGCGTCTTGCCGGTGGATTGGTATCCGATGTCAAAGCAACATGTTGTAGTCGTGGGTGGAGGACTTGCGGGACTGGCTGCCACCATGCGCCTCGCCGAGGCGGGCGTTCATGTTTACCTGGTCAGCATGGTCCCGGTGAAGCGGTCGCACAGCGTTTGCGCCCAGGGCGGGATCATCGCCGTGAACAGCTTGACGCGCCAACAGGGTGACTGGGAGTGGCTGCACATGGATGATACCGTGTATGGTGGCGACTTTCTGCAGCATCAACCACCGGTCAAGGAGATGTGCGACTGGGCTCCCCGCGTCATCGACCTGCTCGATCGCCTTGGCGTTCCGTTTAACCGCTCGCCCGAGGGGTTGCGTGATCAGCGCCGTTTCGGTGGCACGATGTACAAGCGTACCGCTTTTGCGGGGGCGACGACGGGTCAGCAGCTTATCTACGCGTTGGATGAACAGGTCCGCCGCTGGGAGGTCGAGGGGCTGGTCGAAAAATTCGAGTACTGGGAGTTTCTCGACCTGATCCGCGACGAGAAGGGCATGTGCCGGGGGATCGTGGCGCAGGACATGTTTTCGATGGAGATTCGCCCTATTGCGTCCGACGCGGTGGTGCTTGCAACAGGCGGAATTGGGTTGATCTACGGTCGCAGCACGAATTCGATGATCTGCACGGGCGGTGCGGCGGGGCGTGCGTTTCGCGCCGGGGCAAAATATGCCAACGGCGAGTTCATCCAGGTGCATCCGACGGCGATTCCCGGGACGGACAAGTTGCGGTTGATGAGCGAAAGCGCTCGTGGCGAGGGGGGGCGGGTTTGGGTTCCGCGCAAACCGCAGGACGCGCGCGACCCACGATCGATTCCCGCTTCGGAACGATACTACTTCCTCGAAGAGCGATATCCCAAGTACGGAAACCTTGTCCCGCGCGACATTGCTACGCGCGAGATCTTCGACGTCTGCGTTAATCAGGGGCTCAGCGTTGAAAAGGGTCGTCTGTGCGTTTACCTGGACGTGACTGAGCTTTCCGCCGAAACACAAAAAAAACTGGACGGAATCCTGGAGATATACGAGAAGTTTCAGGGCGTCAATCCACGGGTCATGCCCATGAAGATTCTCCCTGCGGTTCACTACACGATGGGTGGATTGTGGGTCGATTATGAACGCAACGACAAGACGGGGGGACTTGTCGAGGGGTCGTTGCGCAATCAGCACAGCAATCTTCCCGGCGTGTTTGTCATTGGCGAGGCGGATTATCAATACCACGGGGCGAATCGTCTGGGTGCCAATTCGCTCTTAAGCTGTATTTTCGCCGGGTTATTTGTCGCCCCGACCGTCCAGAACTGGTTATGCTCGATGAACGGGACGGCCGAGGATCAACCCGTTTCGCTTTTTGAGGGGGCATCCGAGAATCACAAACGCAAGATGGACGAGCTGATTCGCAACCAGGGAGATGAAAACCCCTACAAGCTGCATCAGGAACTGGGTGACTGGATGACTCGTTGCGTAACGGTCGTACGCAACAACAAAGACCTCCAATCCTGCCTCGATAAAATCGGCGAGTTGCGTGAGCGGTACAACAAAGTCTCGCTTTCAGACAAAGGGTCGTGGACCAATCAGAGCTTCAGCTTTGCTCGCGCTCTGGGCGATATGATTACCATGGCCTCGGTGATTACCAAAGGAGCGCTCCTGCGGGACGAGTGTCGCGGGATTCACTATAAACCCGAGTTCCAGATCAAATCGCCCGACAGCGATGACCCGGATGAATTGCGGCGACAGGCCAAAACCTGGTGTGATTCGTTTCGCAAAAAAAATGAAAAGTGGCTGAAGTCTACAATCGCGGAGTATGCGCCGGACGGTCCCAAGATTAGCTACGAGGAGGTTGACACCAGTTTGATTCCTCCACGCCCCAGGACGTATGGACTCAAGGGTGCGGAGATCATCGAACAAACGTGGCGCGAAATGGCAACGGACACGAATCCCAAGGAGTCAGTCGGAGTTTAGAATGACACGGCTTCTTGCCGTTTCTCGGATAGACGAAAACCCGTCGCCGCCCTGCTTGCGGGTTGGGCTTTTTGCGGGATTGGTTTTGCTGCGGTGCGGCACAAGCAGTGCTCTTGCGTGGTGCCTGTTTTGATCATGAGTTCACCGGGAAAATGCGGGCGAGGGGTCGCTCGAGGGTAGCTCCCAGAGGTTTCGATGGCAGAAAGATCCTTCAAAGTCAAGGTGTTGAGGCAGGCTGACCCGCTTTCCAGTGCACACTGGGAGTCGTTCAACGTCCCCTACGAAACCGGAATGAATATGACCACGGTGTTGCAGCGCATCGCTGCCGACCCTGTGACGTCCGACAACCAGCAGACCACGCCGGTCGCCTACGATTCGTGTTGTTTGGAGGAGGTCTGCGGTGCCTGCACCATGGTCATCAACGACCGTGTTCGGCAGGCGTGTTCCGCCCTCGTTGATGATCTGCTTGCGGATTCGCCCGAGGGAATCTCTCTGCAACCGATGACCAAGTTTCAGACGATTCGCGATCTGCTGGTCAGTCGCAAACCAATGTTCGAGTCGCTCAAACGCGTCAAAGCCTGGGTGCACGTAGACGGCTATCACGATATCGGCCCCGGACCGCGCGTCTCGCCTCGCCAACAGGATGAAACCTACCCGCTTTCTCGCTGTATGACCTGCGGATGCTGCGTGGAGGCGTGTCCCCAGTTTAATGATCGATCCCACTTTATCGGTCCCGCTGCCATCTCGCAGGCGATTCTTTTCAATGCCCACCCCGTTGGCGCTCTGGATGCGGATGAGCGGCTGGAGGTTCTTTCAGGTGTTGGGGGAGTGGTGGACTGCGGAAACAGCCAAAACTGCGTCGATGTCTGCCCCAAGGAAATCCCCCTGACCGACTCCATCGCCAAAGCTGGTCGCGATACAACTGTCTACAAGATCAGGCGTTGGTTTGGTCGATAACCGCAGTCCTCCCGCACTTTTGTCGACTGATTCTGCTCCCGAAGCTGTACTTGTGCGGTGCTGGAACCTTGCCGCGCAAACAGCTTGTGAGAACATCACCTGCATCAGGCATCTGGGCAAACAGCACGACCCCGAACTATCAGTGGCCACTCAAAACCGTCCACGGATTCTCATTTGAAAACCGGCTTTTCTGGGAGGTTCGGGTTCGTCGGTTATTTCCGGCATTCTTGCCGGGGGGTTGATATAGCCAATCAACTCGCAATGGCGGAGCAGCACTCGATTATCACGCTCTGGAAGCGTGGCTGGTCGCATTGGCCGGTCGCTCGCACTCCGGACATTCATCGCGAGACGGTGGCGCGGCACGTGCGACTGGCCACAGGAGCGTCGGTCAACACGACCGGTCCCCCGTGCGCGACCGATCCGGTGGTCTGATCAGCTCATCAGGCAATACGGTACCCGCCCTTTTCCGAAGTACGTGCGTGTTTCCACGCCACGACGCGCGCCGGTTTTCAAGTGGATGTCACGCGGGCGGTGGGGATGGACACCAAACGGCATCTTGCATTCGGTGTGGTCGTGCGATTCAACTCCTCCGGTCGTTCGACCGATATCCTTTGCAGTCCGCACGGGTGCGAAACCACTGCAGAGCGAGTGAGACCGTTATGACCAGAGTTGCCATGGACAGCGTTGAAAAGTGCAGGCGGATTCTGGAGAGTCTCGAGTCACGAGACACTTCCTCGATCGGTTACGAAGCGCAACTTCGCCACGAAAAGCGTCTGGGGCAAGCCCGCCAGACGTACGAAAAAGCCCTGGCACAGCATTCGCAAGAGGTTTCGACCGCGACGGTCGGTCACCCATCAGACGAAGTAAGCGCACCGCGTTCATCGCGTCCGTGCTTGTGACCCACCACAGCACTTCTTGTATTTCTTGCCGCTGCCGCATGGGCATGGGTCATTGCGACCAACCTGGAGATTGTCGCGCCGGATTTGCAGAGCCGGCGGTTCATTATAAGGATCAAGGCGACGTTTTTTCAGTCTTTTCAGCCAACGCAGAGGGGTTGGTCGCCGTTTCCCGACGAACGTGTCAACAAGCTCCTCCACGCCCCTCTCGGTCCCCAGGTCGAACTCACGGATTTCGACAAAGGCAAGTTCCTGGGGATCGAGCTCTTTTGTCTTTTCGGGATTCATGGTCGGCAGAAACTCGATCTCTCCATCTGACTCCACGTGGGCGGCCAACAGAGCTTCAATGGCAGCGCGAACCAGCGACCGCCGCAAATGCTTCTTAACATTCGATGCGTTACGGGCGTTGATTAAAACCGCGTGAAAGTGGGGCACCGCCTCCGGCAATCGATCGTCCCTGTCGAGAAGTTGACCGAGCATTGCGTGCGCTTCGATGTCGGTGGGATCCAACTCGATCGCGCGCAGATAAGCTTCTTTAGCGCGATCCGGGACTCCGGCATGGTCATAAAGGTTTCCCAGACGCACCCAGAGAAACGCCCGCCGGGGTTCGCGCTCGATTAAGCTCATCAGATGTGCTCGCCTTCGGTTGCGTAGAGGATCGGCTTCTTGTCGAAAGTTGCCGATCGCCCGAGGATGAGAGGCACATCTTCCTCGCCGTACAAAGCCGCCCCCACGAGAACAATGATCTGCATCATTGTTTCGGGCGTGAGCTTCCACGGTCCGCCGGCGTCGCACCGGCGGCATCGGAAGTAACCGGTAAAACCGATGGATTTTTCCACCTCGTTGCTCGAGTTCATACTCCACGGATCCAACACTACGGTTCCGACATCGTATCGACCCGTGGCACCACACGCGGAGCATATAAGTGCCGTGTGTTCTGTCATTCCGGATGCACAAACAGTCCTTAACTCGCGAATGTGGGAGTCATAATACGACGAGGAATAACGATCAGTTTTTGTCTTCCGTGACATGGGAACCTCCGTTGTCTTTGGGATCGCTCGGAGGGACAGTTTACCACCGTTTTCTCGATGCACTATCCCCTTTGCATTGTGAATTCCGGAGGGCGCCCAGGAGAGATGGTCCTTTCCCAAATGGATCAATCGGTGTATTCACGGCTACCCGCTGCATTTCACAGGACGATCCACCGGCCAAATCGGGTTGGCAGAACCGCCGGGTATAGCGTATACTAACGGCGTCGTCGGAAGGCAGGAGGCTTTTCGGGAGATCGAACTCCGGACGTTCAGGGAGGACTCATGCGGCGCATCGCGGTGATCAATCAAAAAGGCGGCGTGGGGAAGACGACCACGACGGCCAATTTGGGGGCGGCGCTGGCCCGCGCGGGCAAGAATGTTTTTTTGATTGACCTTGACCCGCAAGGTCACCTTTCGCTTCACTTCGGTAGCGAGGTTTCCTCGGAGCAGGTCAGCATTTACGACGTGTTGACCGCCGACACCCCAATGGCAGACGCGGTCGTTGAGCTGCGCGAGAACATTTCAATCGTTCCCGCTGATATTGACCTTGCCGGGGCCGAGGCGGAACTCGTCAGCGTCATGGGGCGCGAGGTTTTGCTCCGCGAAGCGATCGAGGCGTACGGAGGGGACCACGACGTTTTACTCGTTGATTGCCCTCCATCGCTGGGGGTGCTGACGATCAACGCGCTGGCGTCGTGCGAGGAAGTCTTGATCCCGCTGCAGGCGCATTTTTTTGGGTTGCAGGGTCTTGGAAAGCTCCTGGAAACCGTCACGCTGGTCAGGCAACGAATCAATCCGATGCTGAAGGTAACGGGGATCGTTCTTTGCATGCACGAATCGACCACCCGGTTGGCAAGCGAAGTGGCCGATGACATCGGTGGGTTTCTCGAAAAGGCGCGCGGGGGCAATACGCCGTGGGCGAGCGCGAGGCTTTTTCAAACAACGATTCGCCGCAACATCAAGCTGGCGGAATCATCGAGTTTCGGACAAACGGTCTTTGATTACGCTCCCAAGAGCAACGGCGCAATTGATTATGCCAATCTCGCCGTTGAAATCTTTGGCGATATCGAAAAGCCGTCTTTGAATGAGGCGTGTACGCCGAAAATCGAAGCGAAAGCACCCAACTACGATCCGCAGGCCGCTTCGACCCGCTCTGTCAGTCTGGACAACGGACGGCCTGCGACTCCTGCCTTTGCTCCGGCCAAAGAATCAACGCCGCGTCCGAAATCAAAGGGCAGGCACGCGATCAAGGGAACCAACGGTCGTTTTATCAAGAGGCAAGCGCTGATCGTTCCCGTCGCTTCGAACAACGCCCCCACCCCTGTTGTCGAAGCGTCCCAAGTTGTGACCAAGACCCCTCGCACACCCCGTGTGGTTTCCGCCCCCGGTCCATGACCGGGTATATCATCTGTGAAGGCCTTTCAAGAACCGATCGAATGTCCTCCCGCCGACCATACCGCACGACGCGCCGGGTTCGCACGCTTGTTTGGGTGGGTTACTGGATCGTTCTTTCCATTCTCACGCACATTCCGGCGATGGGTCGTGTAAAACTCCCGGTCGGCTCGGACAAGGTGGTTCATTTCGTTTTGTTCTTTATGCTTACACTGCTAGGTGGATGGCGTTATCGTTCGACCCCTTCGGCCAAGTCGAATGGGCTGTTTGTTTGGGGTGGGGTTTACATCGTGTACGCGGGTCTTGACGAGTGGCTCCAACAGTTCGTCGGGAGAGATACCAGCCTAAACGACTTTTGGGCAAACCTGGCAGGAATCTGCATGGCAACGCTCACTTTGTTCCTCCTGGGGAGGCGGACAGCGCTATCGGACCGCTCACCAGACGCCTGATATCGCCGTTTGCGTGTAACGGGCGGGCAACTTACACCCCGGCGGTGCCAAATGGTTCTTCGGAGCTGCGGGTAGGATATACTATCCTTGTGGGCGCGTGTGCACCCGGATCGCCGTGAGCAGAAGCGTCGCTGGAAACGACAGTTCGAATACAAAGGACAGGGGCGAAATCATGGGCAAAAAGCGAACAGTCGTGGTCGTAGAAGATGAGGACGCGATACGTCGCGCGGTCGTCGACGCACTTCGGATCACCGGATACGAAGTGGTGGAAGCAGCCGACGGAGCGGAGGGTCTGGAAGCGGCCCGTCGCGCGGGTGTCGACCTGGTATTGCTGGACCTTCTTTTGCCGAAGATGGATGGTTTCACAGTCCTCGAACAGCTTCGTGTATCGCACCCGGCGCTTCCCGTGATTATCCTGACGGCGCGAGGCAGCGAGGACGATCGGGTTCGGGGTCTAAAAATTGGAGCGGATGATTACGTCGTAAAACCGTTTTCCGCGCGCGAGTTGCTTGCGCGCGTACAGGCCGTGCTTCGGCGAAGCCCGGAGCGCCCAACGCCTGTGATTCGGATCATGGCCGGTAACACAACGGTTGACTGCGGGCGAAGTGGTCATTCGACACGACGGGGAACGTGTGGCGCTTTCGGAAATGGAAGCGGATATTCTTCAACGCTTGGCAGCGCACGCTGGCCGCGCAGTTTCGCGCGAGGAATTGCTCTCCTGCGTCTGGGGACTCAAAGACGGAACCATTGAGACCCGCGCTATCGACATGCACATCACCCGGTTGCGGCAGAAACTATCCAACGGACAAGACGGGGGGGGCGTGGAGTGGATCGTCACCGTTCGCGGTAAGGGGTATATGCTCGGACCGGATCTGCAACTGGTGAAAGAAGAATCCTGACGCCTTTTGGGGTTTGCCTATGACCAGCTCGCGAAAGAGCGTGGTTGCAGGTGTCGCGCCGTTCGTTTTGATCGCGGTCACGCTGGTCAGCGGTCTGGCGTGGGCGACGCTTTCGACCTACAAACTGGCCAAAAAAAACATCAGCGACGAGCATCGCGCCCGCCTGGATGTCGCACTTCGGCGTATTGAGAGTCGCGTTCTTGGCGTTCTCAACTCCGAAGCAGCCCGCCCCTATACCGACTACGCCCACCGTTATGAAGCGCGACCCGACGTTGTTCGGTTCGACCGCAGAACACTCGACCCCGACAAGACGACGGTCGGACTTCCCTCTCCCCTGGCGCTGACCGATCCGCCGTACGATTGGATGGACCTGTATTTCCAAATTGATACCGACGGGAATCTTAGCTCACCGCAGATACCGGACCTGGCGCTCGCTTGGCCGGTGGATCGGTCCGGGATTTCCGAAGACGCCAAACGCCGGTCGCAGGCAACCTGGGAATGGTTGGAAAAGGCCCTCCATACGGCAGACATCGCGGGAGAAGTTGCGGCATCGTTTGCAAGATGCGAGCACAGCGAAGGTTCCCTTTACGAAAGTTCCGGCGCGTCGGTGGATCACACCGACGGTTTGGACGACGCACCGGGTGTCGAAGATGAATCGGGAACAACGGCGGACAAGCGGCGAGCTTTGCTCGAAGAGCAGCGCGGATTTCTTCCCCCCGAGGAGTGCGTCGAACCGCTGGGGAGTCGTGCGAACGCGCCCGGGGATGGTGGGCGCAATTTCAGCATTTTCAACAAGGACTACGAAGAGAATAACGCACCGGTGAATATCTCGCTTGGTCCTTTTGCGCCACCGTTTTGGATCTCCGGTCCGAAGACGAAGCATCCCAAACTGCTTTTTGTGCGCGAAGTATACGCCGACGCACAGGTTTTCTACCAGGGATTCGTGGGCGACTGGGATCGTTTAAAACCAGAGCTTCTGGCGGAGGTTGTGGGGTTGTTCCCTGAGGCAGACATCGAACCTGTTGAAAACGACGCGGTGATCGAAGCAAGCCTGACACAAGTCCGTTTGCGCGAGGTTCCGGCGGTCCTCAAAGTTGCAGGACTTCCCGGGGGACTTGCGGCGACGGCGTGGCGTTCCGTTCGCGGGCAGGTTTTTCTATTCTGGGCTGCAGCCGTTGCGATCCTGGGTGTGGCCGGTTGGAGCGTGTGGACACTCGTCAGGCTCGCGGACCGCCGGATGCAATTCGCCTACGCGGTCACGCACGAATTGCGAACGCCGCTGACAACCTTTCGCCTTTACTCCGACATGCTCGCGGACGGGCTGGTTCCCGATTCTGCTCAACCGGAATACCTCGACACGTTGAATCGCGAGTCGATACGTCTTTCAACCCTTGTGGAATCCGTGCTCGAATACGCGCGTCTCGAAAACCAGAAGGTCAAGCTCCACCTGACCAACACGGACGGACCCTCGCTCCTGAAAGAAATCGGGGAGACGCTTACCAGGCGCTGCCGGGAGAACGGGGTTGAATCAAAAATCCTCAACCACGTCACCAACGGCAGGCCTTTGCGGACCGACATCAACCTCATGAATCAAATCGCGGGTGTGCTTATCAACAATGCAGTTCGTCACGCGCGCGGAGCGAAGTCGTCGATGGTCGTCGTGGAGCTTGCCATTGAAGGAGGAGAATCCTTCTGGATGTAGCCGACACCGGACCGGGGGTTGCAGCTTCAGATGCCAGGCACATTTTCAAACCCTTCCGGCGCGGCAGCGATGCCGATACGTCGGCGCGAGGCGGGGTTGGGTTGGGTCTGGCACTCGCCAGAAACTGGGCGCAGCTTCTCGGCGGACGTTTGGAACTCGCCTCGCGTCATCACCCGACGCTCAACGGTGCTCATTTTCGTTTGACGATTCCGACCGAACCGCCGTCCGAAGTCTAGTGTTTCGTCGCGTCCACTCGTGCGGGTTCGTGATGCCGAGCGCAGCGACACATCTCGCCGCTGCCGTTTGTCCGCTCCCTCACGGTTGCGGCTCTGATACGCGGATCGGATTGGGTTGTCCGACCTTTCGTTGCAAAAACGAGGGCAAAAAACTTGAGTGAATGTTTTGGAAACGGCTTTGTTGCGGCGTTAGATTTAAGTTTGTTTTCGTGTCGCGGTATTCCGTTGGGAGAGGGCTTCCGATATTCGGGAGATCCGCACGAGCTAAAGTCCGCGGCTCGCTACACGGCAAGTGACCGTGCTTTGGCGTTTCAACTCGGCGTTGGATTTCTCTTATGTGGGTCGCAATTGCGAGGTCAATCCGACAGCAGCGGGAAATAGACCTTGCCTGTTTTTTCCGGAAAGGTTGTCTCATTTTGCCGTTTTTTCCCTCCGGGCGTTGACCCGAACCGAACCGAAGTTACCTTGCAACGGTCATCTTGAACAAGGCATGAGAGCGGGAGGTGATTGGCCTGTCGATCTCGTGCCTGGGAGTGTGTTATGCAGCGCGCCGAGATCGAACTTCGCAACATTCGCAAGGTCTACCACAAGGATCGTATTGAGATTCCCGTTCTGGAGAACCTGAGCCTCGACGTAGCATCCGGTGACTTTTTGGTTTTGATGGGGCCAAGCGGTTCGGGAAAGTCGACTTTGTTGCATCTTATCGGCGGGCTGGATCGTCCGACAAACGGAACGGTTCGTATCGGTGACGCCCAACTTGAAACCATGTCCGAGCGACAGCTCACCAACTGGCGAAGTCGCAACGTTGGGTTCATCTTTCAGATGTACCATCTCGTTCCCGTGCTGACCGCCGCACAGAACGTCGAGTTGCCGCTGCTTCTTTTCAAGATGTCCGGCAAGGAGCGTAAGCAGCGTGTTCACACGGCGTTGGAGGTGGTCGGACTAACCGACCGCAGCGATCATCGCCCGAATCAACTGTCAGGCGGGCAGGAACAGCGTGTGGCGATTGCTCGCGCGATCGTAACCGACCCTCGAATCATCCTGGCAGATGAACCGACCGGTGATCTCGATGCCAAGACCTCCGTCGAGATTCTGGGATTGCTCGATTTGCTGCACAAGGATTTCAAAAAGACGATTCTCATGGTGACACACGATCCCCGCGCAGCCGCCCACGGAGCACGGACGCTGCATCTGGAAAAGGGTGCTTTGATCACGGACAACCGGAACGCGCAGCCGGAAACGGCGACCACTGGGGCGCAATCCTCCGCTTGAGCTCATGACGATATCCTACGTACTGATGCAAAACCTCCGGCGCAACCGGACGCGGACCGCGCTGACGATTCTCGCCTTCGCCCTTCCGATGGCGGTTTTTGTTGCAGCCATTTCGTTCGTTACTGCGCTGCACACGCTACACACCAATAACGAAAAAGAGCTTCGCCTGGGCGTTCATAACAAGCAGCGACTTACAAGCACGCTGCCGTCCGGTTACCGGAGGAAAATCGAATCGCTCGACACCGACGGAACCCGATTGCGCGCGGTCTGCGGGATGCGATGGTATGGGGGTCGCGTCCCCAATACACAAAATACGCTCACCAGCCTCGCCGCTGACGGAGACACGTTTCCAATCGTTTACAGTGACTTGGAAATGACACCCGAGGAAGTCATCGCATGGAAACGAGAGCGAACAGCCGCGGTTACGGGGATCGGACCTGCCACTACGTATGGTTGGAAGGTCGGAGATCGTGTGACGCTCGACAGTTCCGTTCCCCCTTACCTGTCGCTCGAATTCAAGATCATCAAAATTGTTCCCAAAGCGGAGCGCGGCAACATTTTTTACTTTCGCAGGGATTACCTGCAAGCGTCGCGCGAGCAAGTCGGGTTGCTTGATGATCGTTGCCACATTTTCTGGGTCAAGTGTAATTCGGTAGCCGCCATGCGCTCGCTACAACGAGAGATTGATGAACATTTTGCGGGGTCGCCGGATGAAACCAAGTCCGAGGACGAGAACGCCTTTGGGGCGAATTTCACGCAGGCGCTGGGGGACATCCCGGGGCTGATGGAGGCGCTGGCGGGGGTGATTGTCGCCATCATTGCGCTGGTGGCGGGCAACACGATGATGATGAGCTTTCGTGAACGAACGCGGGAGCTGGCGATTTTCAAAGCCCTGGGTTTTCATCGCGGTCGCGTGTTTGCGCTGGTGCTTTCGGAGAGCACGTTGCTTGCCCTGTTGGGAGCGATCATCGGAATTGTTCCGACGGCGGGTTTTTTCTGGATTTCGCCGCTTCGGATTCCGCGCATGGGTCCGATCAGCCAGTTGGAGATATCACCACTGGCCATCGGCGGGGCGCTGTCGATTGCGTTGCTAGTTGGGATCGCGGCGGGGTTTTGGCCCGCTTATCAGGCGATGAAGTTAAAAACGGTGGACGCGCTTCGTCGCGTCGCGTAGGAGACAGGGCTTGGCACTGCCGCTGATCTACAACTATCGACACTTGCTCGCTCATAAGACCACGTCGGTTATGACGGTTGGGGTGATTGCTGCGGTTGTGGGCCTTTTTTCCTGGCTTCTATCCTTTTCGAGCGCGCTCGACGCATCGCTGGCCGTCGCCGCCGACGAAAACAAGATTATCGTGCTCAAACAGGGCGCAACATCGGAAAGCAACAGCGCAATTGCGGTCGAAGATTATCACCGTCTCGATCAACTGACGGGTGTGGCGCGCGATGAGAAAACCGATCGGGCCTTGATCAGTCCGGAGATGATGGTGCAGGCCTATCTTCCTCGGGTTCGCGACGGGGGAAAAACCTTCTGCAACGTGGCGGTTCGCGGTGTGACCGACATGGCGTTCAAGGTCCACCGCAACGTCCGCATTGTCGAAGGGCGCCGCTTTGGAACCGGATCTCCGGAGGTGATCGTCGGCGTCCAGGCCTCCAAGCAATTCGGCGGGTTGGGGATCGGTCAAAGTGTCTCGCTGGGGTCGGGAAACGATCGCGCGTTCACGGTGACGGGTTATTTCTCCGCCGCCGGAGGTCCGATGGAAAGCGAAATCTGGGCCTATCTTTCCCCGCTAATGAACGCTTCCCATCGGGAAATGTACTCTTCCGTGTTCCTGCGGGTCAAGGAGGGAGTCGACCCGCAGGAGGTGATTAAGCGCATTATGGGCCCTGCCATTCAGCTGAAAGCCCAAACCGAAGCGAGTTACTGGCGATTGCAGTCGATGGGGATTCGAGGTTACTTGCTGGTCGCATCGCTGCTTGCAGCCGTGATGGGTTTGGCCGCGGTCCTCTCCATCGCCAATACCATGTACGCCATGGTCGCCGGTCGAACGCAAGAAGTGGCGATGCTTCGCACGATCGGTTATCCCAAGCGTGCCATTCTAATGAGCTTCCTCATGGAGTCGGCGCTTCTTTCGCTGACGGGCGGAATCATCGGTTGTCTTGGTTGCATGATCTGGCTTGCAACGATAGGCAATACGAAGGATATGTTTGGTTTTTTTACATTCACAACACTCGCGTTTGAGATTGGATTGACTCCCAAGGCTGCGCTGATCGCGTTGGTTTCGGTCACGCTGGTGGGGATGTGCGGGTCGGTGTTTCCGGCGTGGCGAGCTGCCCGGATTCCCGTCGTTTCGGCGTTGCGGGAACCCTGAGGTGGCCATGCGAAAAGCGACATGAACCTGCGATTCACCTACCTGTGTCGTAACCTGACGCGCAATCCGACGCGCACCGCTCTTACCTGTGCGGCGATTGCACTTCCGATCGTCATTTACGTGCTTTCGTTCTCCGTAATTCGGGAGTTCGATGGTTTTCTGGAAGGGGCGGCCAGGCAGTTGCGACTGTGCGTAGTCCAAAAGACATCGATCATCAATCCCCTTCCCGTGGGGCATCGGCGAAAGATCGAATCGCTCGATCCGACTGGAAAGCGTCTCATATCAGTGTGCGGGCTTCGTTGGATCGGAGGAAAAGTAGACGACCACCCCCAGCTCTTGTCGACGATGGCTGCCGATACGGATACGTTCCTCGACACGTTCACCGATTATAAACTGAGTGACAAAGAGCGAGCGAACTGGTTGCGGGAGCGGCGGGCCATTATTGTCGGAAGCGGGACGGCCGAACAGTTCGGATGGAAAGTCGGCGATCATGTGTTTATCAAACCATCGTTGCCTCCGTACGGGGAAATGGAGTTTGTCGTCGTTGCCGTCGCCAACTCCGCAAGAGATCCGGTGACCAATTTCTTTCGAAGCGATTATTACGAGGAAGAGATGAAAAAGCTTGGTGGCCGCTCCGACATCGTAAGTTTCTTTTTTGTCAAGTGTGCGACCAAGGAAGACCTCAACAATTTCCGCGCGAAAATAGACGAATTATTCGCCCACACGCCCGACGAAACCAAAACCCAGGACGAAAAAACCTTCATGAGCGGTTTTATTACGCAGCAATTCAACCTGCCGCGCAATCTTACGATCCTGGCGATCGCAACGATTTTCGTAGCGGTTATGGCGGCGGCCAATACGATGAGTATGAACATTCGTGACCGGATGAATGAAATCGCGACAATGCGATCGCTGGGATTCGGGCCGCTGGGTGTTTTTGCGCTGGTCCAGTCGGAAAGCCTGTTGTTGTGTGTCGGTGGTGGAATCCTGGGGGCGGGGCTTCCCTACCTCGCGTTCAACTTCACACCGCTGGCACGCATGAATGTTCCGCTTATTCAGACGCTGGTGGTTGAACCGGGTGTGTGTGTTCAGGCGTTGGCGATCGCCGTGGGAGTGGCTTTGTTTGCCGCCATGGTTCCGGCGATATCAGCCGCACGTATTCCCCTTGTGACGGCGCTTCGCAACCAGGAGTAATCGCGCACGATGTCGCTACCGCTCTACTACAACTGGCGTAACCTTGCACGGCGCAAGACCAGCTCATTCCTGACGTTCCTGGTGGTGATGGTTGTGGTGCTGGTGCTGGCGATTCTGCTTTCGTTCGGCGCGGGGATTCAGGAATCGCTCGCCAACTCCGGTATCGAGGGAAATCTAATCGTATTGAAACCCGGCGCGACCGCCGAAGGCACCAGCATCATATCTCACGAGGAAGCATCTCGCTTACGGCAAACGCCCGGTCTTGCCCGCAACGCCGACGGGGTAGGGCTGCTTAGTCAAGAGCTGTGCGTGCAAACATCCATCCCGCGGCGCAACGCGGAGCGCAACCTGGCCAATGTCGCCATTCGCGGCGTCGACGACATCGCATTCGACGTGCATAGCAAGGTCGAAATCGTTCAGGGAAGACGGTTTCGACAGGGGTCGCAGGAGATCATCGTGGGAAAAGCCGCGTCGCAACGCTACGAACATCTTGCGATCAACGACGAAATACATCTTGGAAAACTCGGGAACCGTTTTTTTCGCGTGGTCGGTATTTTCGAAGAAGACGGCGGAGCGATGGAAAGCGAAATCTGGGGGCCAAGAACGATCCTCTCGGACGTGTACGAACGACGATTCCTTTCAAGCGTGTTGCTTCGATTGTCCGACGCCGACAAGACCGCCCGGGCGAAAGCATACATTGACGGACCAACCGTGAAACTCTCCGCCAAAACGGAAAACGAATACTACGCCGAACTTTCCAAAACAACCCGCGATATCGTTTTCCTGACGATCATTCTGGTCGCCATCATGGTGGTGGGAGCGATCTTCGCCGTTGCCAACACGATGTATGCCGCCGTGGATGGTCGAAAACGCGAGATTGCCATGCTGCGCACCATTGGATTCTCACGTCGGGCGATCATTGCTTCCTTTCTAATCGAGTCATCTTTGATTTGTGCGCTGGCCTGCCTGTGCGGATTGGTGGTCAGCCTGTCGATCGAGGGGGGAAAGCAGGATTTCATGTCCGATACAACCTATACCGTTCTGGCTTATGAACTGAGGATCACGCCCGCGATTCTCGCGGCGGCTTTTACCGCCTCACTCACCGTGGGCGTCGCCGGTGCCCTCGCCCCGGCGATCAAGGCGTCGCGCACGAATATCATTGAGGCACTCCGCAAAGCATAATCGGGGGGGTATAATCAATCGCGTCATGCAAGAATCCCGCGATATGCAGGCCAGGCTTGAAAGCCTGTCGATCACCAAGGATCAGCGACCCTCCGCCGCGACGACGTCCCGCCGCGGATGGGGAAAACTGATCGTGCTGGTTTTCGTCATCGCGCTGGCGGCGGTCGGCTATTCCGCCAGAGATCGCATCGTTCCGGTCGCCAGGAACCTCGCCGCCGGAACGGGAAATCGCCCCGGCGTTGAGCTGATGACCGTCACCGTGAGCGCACCGCCGACGCCCGGTCCCGTTCTTACTGCCACCGGAAAAATCGTCTCAGACCACACGGTTTCGGTGGCTACCAAAGTGTCCGGACAAATCGTGTCGCTTCATTTCGAACAGGGCGACACGGTTCAAAAAGGACAGCTCCTCGCGACCATCGAAGATGTGCTCTACCGTGCGCAGCGCGATGAGGCCGCCGCACAACTCGCCCGATCCAAAGCGAACCTCGAATATCAAAAGGTCAATTTCGAGCGCGTTTCGCACCTGATCAAGCGAGACCACGCGGAAAAAATCGAGTTTGCCAACGCCCGCCGCGCTCTGGACGAAGCAAGGGCCCAGGTTGACGCGGCCAAGGCTTCTCTTGCCTTTGCGCAGAAAACACTCAACGACTGTAAAGTCGTCGCACCCATCGGGGGGGTGATTTTGCAGCGTAACGTCGAGGTGGGTGACTTCGTGGCGGCCGAAGGGGGTATCGGCGCCAATGCTAATGCGCGCTTCGCGGTCATCGCGGACATGAGTAAGCTCCGTGTCGAAGTGGACATCAGCGAACTCGACATTACACGCGTTCACAAAGACATGCCGTGCGTAATCATTCCCGACGCCTACAAGGATCGAAAATACACGGGGCACGTCATGTGGCTTGACCCGGGTGCGAACTACTCCAAGGCAACGGTGCAGGTCAAGGTCCGGATCGAGGGGGCGGATGAGTTCCTTCGCGTGGACGGCTCCGCCCAGGTGGCGTTCATGACGCCGGATCCCCAAACCCCACCCTCCGAGCTTCCCACGGGAATCTGGATACCCAAATCGGCGGTACGCCAAGACGCGCAGGGCAAGCAGTTTGTGTTGACCGCGGAAACCGGACGACTGCGAAAGGTGATCGTCGCAACCGGAAAAGAGCGCGGGAATCGCATTTTGATTCGCTCCGGTCTGCAAAAGGGACAAAAAATCGCTCGCAACAACCAGGAAACGCTACACGACGGAATGCAGTTCTCACGACCGACAAACCAACCATGATCTTCGGTCTCGCAGCGGATCGATCCGCGCAATATAGAAGTGACCTGAAACAAAGTCTGCAAGAAACCCAGAAGTAGACAAATCCAAAGGGCATCCTTGATGACCGAAACCGTCTCACTCTTTTCGCAAGACCCGCAGATTGTAAAAAAAGTTCGGGATGCGTGCTGCCAGACCGACGCAACCTTGACGCATCACGCGACGTTGGACGACGCCCCCGAAGACTTTGTCGTGAACCCGCCCGACTTGATTCTCTGCGATTACGAAACGTTCGAGAGATTACGACCCAAGCTTCCTCGCGCCTGCGTCTTGTTGTATTCCGAACCCGCAGGCAGCGAGCAAGCCATCGAGGCCATCAAACGCGGAGCGCTGGACTATCTTGTCACACCGATTGACACGAAAACCTTGACACAACATATCGTCGAGGCACTTCGAATCAGCCGGGACGTCCGCGTGCCGGCGGTCTATGAAAGCATCGATGATGAGCCGTCCGTTGAGCGCATCGTCGGGCAATCACCCGCGATGAGGCAGGTATACAAGATGATAGGACGCATCGCTCCGCGCGATGTCAATGTGTTGATTGCCGGCGAAAGCGGAACGGGAAAGGAGCTAATCGCACGCGCCATCCTGCACCATAGTACACGGTTGGACCAACCCTACTTGGCCGTCAATTGCGCAGCGATTCCGGAAACTTTGATCGAAAGCGAGCTTTTCGGGCACGAAAAGGGAGCGTTCACCGGCGCAACGCATCGGCGAATCGGAAAGTTTGAGCAATGTGATGGGGGCACGCTCTTTCTGGATGAAATCGGCGACATTCCTCTGGCCACCCAGGCGAAACTCCTGCGCGTGTTGCAGGATCATTCATTCCAGCGATTGGGCGGGACCGAATCGATCACGGCCAATGTGCGCATCATCGGGGCCACACATCAACCCCTCGAATTGCTCATTCGGGAGAAAAAATTTCGCCAGGATCTTTATTTTCGTTTGAACGTGGCCCGGATCGACATTCCACCGCTTCGCAATCGGGAAGTCGACGTTGTCCTTCTCGCGCATTGGTTTGTTCGCAGGTACAACCGGAGACTCGGTGCCGACATTCGATCATTGTCGCCGGAGATACTGCCCGTTTTGCTTCGATATTCCTGGCCCGGAAATGTGCGCGAGTTGGAAAACGCAATCAAGTCCGCGTTGGTCATCGCGCGTGGTTCGGTGCTGCGCATGGAGCATCTGCCGGAGCCTATCCGGGAAAGCGTCGATACGTCCCCGCCGTTGGCGTTGCCCACTTCGTCCCCCACCGACGAGGCTCGACATGTTGCGGAGATGCTTTTCTCGCATGGCGACTCGCACGGAAACCTGCACCAAATGGCAAAGACGATCATTGAACGCGAGGTCATCTGTGTTTGCCTCGAACACACCCGCGGGCAAGTTTCGCCGGCGGCGAGGATCCTGGGCATCAGCCGCACAACCCTGCGAAAAAAAATAGCCCACTACGGGGTCCGTACGACCACCTCGATCGAGTTGGAACGATAGACCAATCGTGGCTGGCTTGGTTCTTGGCAACATGGCCAAAACATGGCCACATCGACTAACCGGTGTCCACGATTCCCCGCTTCGACGAACCCGCCGAATAAAATATAAGCTATTGCAAACACAAGTGTTATAGGAGTTTCTTCGCCGCGAAGATGGTTGGCACACAGCTTGCGTCAGGGCATATCTGCGGGACGCAAACGCGGGGTCATTGCGTCTTCGATTTGGTCTGATCACCTAGAGGTGTTCAGACGGGAATGACGCTGTGGCAACGTGATGCCCCGGCTGGTATTTGAATCACTACGGAGGAAATAATCATGCGAAAGCGCAAAGGATCGTCGCGGGCAAAACAGCGACAGGAGTTGCTACGGGAACTGGCGGCGGATGAAGTGGTTTGTGTTACGTTTGGGAACCACCGTTCGCGCGCGGCGGAGGCGGCCGACGCCCTGAAGCGAATACAGGATGGAACCTACGGAATCTGCTGTGACTGTGGCGGGAAGATTCCAACCGCGCGCCTTCACGCCAAACCGGAAGCAACGCGATGTATCGACTGCCAGGTCAAGCACGAGGAGGCGGCATCCAACCGCCGCTTTTCGAGAGCGGGTTAGCCATGATCCTGTTCCAACCGGACATTGAGAATTTGCGGCACACGCTGAGAAATCGTTGGCGGAGTTATTTACCGCGTGATCCGCCCCTTGGATGATGGCTGGCGGGGGCGGCGTTCATCATGCGTAACACGACACTTCATTGAGGCGTGTCGACCCGGTGCGACGTCTCATTGCGGTTTTTCACAATCCTCAGCGAACGAGCGTACGGTCGTTGTCCAAGACCTGCCGGTTTCGGTCGGTGCGTGATTAGGAACGCGGCCCCTTCACCCACCGTAGCGCTTCCGCAAGCGAGTCCGGGTCGTTGACGTTTGCCAGAGAGATGAATTCATCAGGCCCAACGAACGACTCCGCTTCGATTTCCACCGCATTGCAAGCCGTGACAAACTCGGAGATGCGTCGCTCGCCGCGTTCAAGGAGTGCGGTGGCGATTTGCACCGCCGACACGCGATAAAGTGCAACAAGCGGGTACGTTCGGCCTTGGTGGGCGGGGATGATCGCCAAATGCTTTCCTGGACTCGATGCTAAGGCACGCAGAAAACTTTCCGAAACGAGGGGATGATCACACGAAACCACCAGCGCGGTATCGCAACTTGCCGATAGCGCCGAAAGACCAGCTTCAATCCCCGCGAGTGGGCCGGCGTTTCTGATTCGATCGCAGACGACTGGACAATTCGGGGGAAGCGGGGGGAGCGACCGATTCGCCTGACCCACCACAACGGTTTTCACGGCGACCGACGCCACGATGCGCGCCACGCGAGTTAGCATTGGCTCGCCGTCGAAGTCCAGCCACGCTTTTGACGTGCCCATGCGTCGACTCGATCCACCACACAACACGATTCCGCCTGGGTTCATACTTTTGCCAATCGACTCGCGCCTGCGAACTAAAAAAACCGATGCCTCGTGTGTGCCATTCGTGCCGGATCGCTGACCACGTCGTACCGGGTCATCGACCATAACGGCCCGGTTCTGCGGGCGCACTATTATATTCGTTTTGTGTCGCGGCGTCTTGTGCGTTCAACCCGGTCAGGAGCCCGCGCAAGCCGTGTCATCGTTTCTTGCCATTGCGAGTCCACCGCCGCGCAGACTAAAGTCCGCAGCTCGCTGCCACACCGGTTTTACCCCCGTCTCACTACGCAACCTTTCTCGTCCCCCCTTTACAAGGGGGGATACAGGGGGGTAACCGGATCCGCGCAGGCGGACGAAGAATTTCACGGAGGTCCGAGCACGTTGCGACAATCCCGGCGAGATGCATCGCTGTGCTCAGCATGACAGATTGAGGATCAGCATGACATATCCGGCGCGACCGCCGGATGCAAGGTGCGAGGTGCTACGCGCCGGATGCAACGCGCCGGACAAACCACGCTGGTTGCGACGTGAGGGGCACACCGTGGCGGCACGCCGCTTGATCTTGGCATCGGTCGTTTGCCTGCACGCGATGTTTGACATCCATTTGGCGCCTCGTATCGTCTGGTTCTTTCGACAGTGCAAAGACGCGAGGCCCAAGTGAGGAAACGACAGTTGGCACGAAAAAACAAGCGCAAACCGCGCGACCTGCGACCGGTAAAGATCACCCGGGGATATACGAAAAACGCAGCCGGATCGGTCCTGATTCAAACGGGAGATACGATCGTCTTATGTACGGCTTGCTTTGAACCAACCGTTCCTCGGTGGAAGATGGAACAGGGGGGCGGGTGGGTCACGGCTGAATACGACATGCTCCCCGGTGCCACGTCGCAGCGCCGCCGCAGGAATCGAAGCAAAATCGATGGACGAACGCAGGAAATCCAGCGCTTGATAGGACGATCGCTTCGGGCGATTGTGGACCTGAACGCGCTGGGCGAAAACTCGATTCTTCTCGATTGCGATGTGTTGCAGGCGGACGGTGGGACACGAACCGCCAGCATCACGGGGTCCTACGTCGCCCTTTGTGATGCGGTTCAATGGGCCAGAAAAGAGGGGATTCTCAAGGCGTCTCCGGTTCGCCAGGCGGTCGCAGCGATCAGCGTTGGCAAAGTCGGGCGATCGTGCTTGCTGGATCTCGACTACGAGGAAGACGTTGCCGCTGACGTGGATATGAACGTCGTGATGACCGAGTCGGGTCGATACGTCGAGGTCCAGGGGACAGGTGAGGAAGCGACCTTCTCGCGCGAGGACCTGGACAAGCTTCTGCAGCTTGCGTCGTGCGGGATCGGGAAACTGCTGGTCGAGCAAAAGAAAGCACTTCGGAGGCGGCTTTCATCATGAGGGCAACGCGACGCAATTCAATCGAAACGGTCGCGAAGGTTTCCTCCGTCATTGCGGCACTTATCAGTATTGCCTTGCCGGGGATCGGCGGGTGTGCTTCCGGGGGGCGGACCGTGGGAAGCAGCGGATCGCCCTTTGGTAAAAAAAAAGCCGGGTGGACGATCCGGTGTATCGAGCTGAGCGGTCCGGCAGCGCCGACACAAATAGCGCAACTCGCCGAGACGCTCAAGCGCACGCAGGGGATTCGCGCGGCGCAGGTTTATACTTTTACGGACGCGGAAAAAACCGGACTCTATTACGGCCGTTACCACCGCAAGACCAACCCCAAAACAGGCCGGCGAAACATGCCCGCGGCCATGCGAAGCGACCTCAACCTGATCAAGCAACTCGGGGACGGGCGCGGTCACCGGTTTTTTCTTGGAGCGCTTCCCGCGCGGGTTCCGACCCGCGATGTTGGGAATCCGGCGTGGAATCTGAAAAACGTCGAAGGGACCTATTCGCTTCAGGTGGCGGCGTTCGAACCAACGGATGAATTCTTCGATTTCAAGCAGGCGGCTGCCGACTACTGCTCATACCTACGAGGAAAGGGGTTTGAGGCGTATTACGATCACTCCGAGGGCTCGAGCGTGGTCACCGTGGGCATTTTCGGTTCCGACGCATTCGCGATCAAACCAACCGGGCGGAGGTATTTACATCAATACAGCGACGAGGTGGCCAAGCTTCAGCAAAACGAACTGCTCAAGTATAATCTCGTCAACGGTGGAATTGTGTACGTCGTTCACGACAACGGAACGCGCTCGGCGGTTCCGTCTTTTCTCGTGGAGATCCCGAAGAAAAAATCGCCATAGATACCGACGGGCAACGAGACGGGTGGAACCGTGAAAAAGCTCCTGGTGGCAACCTCCAATCCCGGAAAACTTCGAGAAGTTCGCGCGATGCTGTTGGAACTCGGCGTCGGGGTGGTCAGTCTTGATGACATTCCGGCGATCGAGGAGGCGACGGAAGACGGCGATACGTTTGATGCCAACGCGCGCAAGAAGGCGATACACTATGCAAGAGCGTCAAGACTGTGGACCCTTGCCGATGACTCCGGACTCGAGGTGTACGCGCTTGGCGGCGCACCGGGGGTTTATTCCGCCCGCTATGCCGGAGAAAAAGGAAACGATCAGGCCAACAACGCAAAACTGATTCAGAATCTAGCGAAAACACCTCCCGACAAGCGCACCGCCCGATTTCGATGTGCCATGGCACTGGCGAATCCCAGGAAGGTCGTTGCGACAAGCAGCGGCGCCATGGAAGGAATGATCGTCGACAGTCCCAGGGGACACAACGGGTTTGGATACGACCCCCATTTTTTCATTGCGGATCGACAGATGACCGCAGCCGAGCTTCCACCGGAGGAAAAAAACCGCATTTCGCACCGGGCACGAGCGCTGGCGGCTATTCGACCGCAGATCGTTGCGTTTGTCGATTAGGGCGCCGCAGCCAACAAGAGGGTGGATTCGTCTCACTCGTAACCTTGGGAACACGCGGGAGAGTGTGATGTTTTCATCGGAACCGGATGATCGTTGCCCTACGGTCGAGGGTCCGATGTCATGGATTCGACGACGATGTTGCACTTCGTCCGTTTCCTAACGGGCGCGGTTCTGATCGGACGAGCGGAACCCCAAGATTGAGCTGCGGCGCTGCGCTAGTGATCGGGGTTTGTTTTGCGCGGAACCAACCGGTAAAGATTGCGGAAAGGCTTTTGGCGGTAAACGGACGAGACTCGTTCGTTTTGCTGCGGGATAAATACGGGACGACCGGGGAACTTTCCGGCGAATTCACCCCAGCGAGACCGTGAAACCGTTTCGATATCGATGTCGGTTCGGTCGGCGAAGAAATGAGCGTAGCGAAGCGGCGTGGTGATCCCCCACGCGCTGATAATCACCGAGTTTTCGGGGAACGTGGCAAGATCGGCCTTCGCGATTGCAGCCGATGCGTCGAACAATCCGCGCATATCTCTACGTTGAATAAGCGACACCGTTGCACCCACAACGCATCCGATCGCAATCACCTGCGCAACGACCGTTTGATAGGGTCGCTTGAGCCTCATAACAACCTGTGATACCGCCACGCCGGCAAAGACGATCGTGGCAAGCAGCAGCGGCAAAAGGTTCGCCTCCTGTCCGTGTACCTGGTAGGCACTGAGAAACACGAGGGTCTCAATGACCAGTCCGATCAACACGATCGCGGCGCAACGGTGGCGATACCAACAGAGAATGCCGCCCGCACCGACGAGCGCCAAGACAAAGGCGAACGCGGCTCGGTCGACGGGAAACGCCTGATTGCGAATCCAATTCATCTTCGAGCGAATCTGTGGCCAACTTGTCGTAATCCGGTCTGCGTACTGCCTGCCGGTCATCAACCAGACCGCCCGCTTGATCCGCGCCGGGATTCCGCCCGTCGACGCCGGAAGTGTTCCGCTTTCGGCGTTGTGCACGTCAATATAATTGTATGCAACGTCGTTGCGGTCGCGTGCGAGAATGTAACCGAAGGAATACAGACCGGGTAGCACGATCAGGAGGGTTCCCATGGCAAGTCGCTTCACCTTTTTTTTCGTTGAGACATTTCGACGTTTGTTTACCTGCAGCGTTGCCAGAAGGAAAAACGGAAGGCAAAAAATAGTCGGCGGGCGGGTAAAAAGAGTGAGACCGAAAAGTAGCGTTGCGGCAAAAAAGTGCGATACACTTTCCGTTGTAGCAAACCGGATGAAGCAGTAAACCGCGCCGACGAGCATGGCCAGTGCGGGCATGTACACCTCCGGTCCTACGACGTTGAACCAGACGCGGGGGTGGGCAAGAAAAATTGAAACGCCCGCTGCCGCGACAAGCGGGTGAACGCCGAGTCGGATCTGCATCAACCCGCAAAGGTAGGCTGCAACCGCTCCGGACAGCGCGCACGCCAGCGTGATGATGTACGCAGGTTCGACAAAGGGGATTCGCGTGAGAACGTATCCCAGCGTCGAGAGAATCGGGTATCCGGGGGGGTGTGCGATCCCCAGCGTGACGCTTGCCAGTTGAAGATCGCCCGAATCCCCGAAGCAAACGCCGGGCGGTAGACGCGTGAAGGCAATAACGGTCGCTGCGGTCACGGCGATCGTCAGGGGAAGCCAATCACAAGCAGCAAGCGGCGACCAGTCTGATTTGGCCTTCGCCGCAGGATCGGGTTTGGCAGTCTCCATCATGGGAGGAGCCTGTTTTGTGTCAGATCGCGGCACGAATGAGTCCGAGTGCTTTGTCACATCTTGTTGTCGGGGTTCGCAATATCCGCTCCCTCGCGGTTGCGGACCGATATCGACGAACCGAACCCCTAAACTTGGCTGTAATGCTCAACGAGCTTCATGATTGAAGTTTGTATCGACCGTTCTGGAGCACAACGGTCATTCCCGCTTCTTCGAAATGGTTCAAATAGCGAAAAATCGTACGCCGCGACGAGCCGGTGGCCTTCATCATTTCGCGGATGGTCGCGCCTTTCTTCAGGAGTGCTCGAAGTTGTTGATGTCGACCGCTGACCGATCGGGTGCTTTTCATTGTTTTGATCAGAGCGGCGGCGGCCTTTTTCTGACGAGGGTTGCTAAACCCACCCTTGGCGGATGCGAACTCAAGCGCCTTGAGGATCGTTTCTGTTTCGAGGAATCTGGTCTGTTGCACGGTGTCACCTCTGCGTTATTGTAGCCTGTTACGATGAAGCAACTTGGATCATCACGACGGATTATACCACGCAGTGTTGCACTTCGCCAAAGGAGGCGTCACAAAAGTGTCACGCCGTGTCATCGTTCGGCCGGGGCCGGGGTGGAATTGTAACCACATGCAGAACCATAGGTTACGAAGCGTTTTTCCCGGAGGGCCTGTCTGCGGAATGTCAAATGCACCGGTATTGATTCTGGGACTTCATCGTTCGGGGACGACGCTGCTTTACCAATTGCTGGAGGCGACGGGCTACTTTAACATCCTGACGGCACGGCACGTTGGATTCTTCGACGATCTCGTGCGCCCGCATCGGGACCGGGCGGCGTTTGAACGCAGGGTGGTCGAGCGATTCGCATTGCTGGGACGGGCTGATCGCAGGATTGACTCCGTTTCGGTCGGACCGGACACGCCGGAGGAATACGGATTTTTACTGGAACGCCTGAGCGGATCGTACGCTTTCTCGAGGTCATCGGCGGGGGCATTGCGGTTAATTTGTGACACAATCAATCGTGACGCCGGCACTCGCCGGACGGTGCTTCTGAAGAACCCATGGGATTTCGATCGAGCGGATCTGATTGGCAGAGTGATTCCCGGCGCCCGGTTTGTTTTCATTCATCGCAATCCGTTTGACATTTTGAGTTCGACGCTTCGGATGGTTCTTGCCGTCTTTGAACGACCGAACGCGTACCTGGCGTTGCTTAGCGAGAGGTACAACGCGTTTTCGCAGGGAGGGTTTCCCTGGAGCGTGGCCCAAAAACTCGGCGGCGCTGCCCCGGGGCGTCTGGCGGACTGGATCATTCGATGGGTTGCGGCCCGCGTATCGGGGTTCGTTCGATCGCAGGTGCCGTGCGCGCGGCGCGTGCATCCGCATATCCGGTACGAATCTCTTTGCGGTGATGCCAACGCCGTGATCGGCGGCGTGTTGGACCGGCTGGGGTTTGCGCCGACCGAGCGGGATTTTTCGAAGTTGATCGCGTTGTCGAACTCGAGAATACACAAACTCATCCTTGAGCGACGCAAGTGTATTGTGCGTCTTTTTGGGGACTATGCCTCGGATTTCGGGTATGATCTGGACCGTATTGCCCACGAGATGGCCAACGCGTCGCCCGAACATCCATAGCGAAAGTTCTTCCCATGCGCTGGATCGAACGATTCCTCTACCGGACGACCATGATGATCGGTCGGGCGTACATGAAGCTTTTTTTCGACGTGCGGTTGTGGGGGCGTGAGAACATCCCATCCGGTCCCAAGATTTACGTCCACAACCATATCACCGCCAACGATCCGTTTTGCATCCTCCCGATCATTCCGGATTGCGTCCACGTGGTCGTCGGTCCGGGATACAGCATCGCACCGCTCGCCTGGTTGTTGGATCGTTTTGAGCAGATTAACGCGATGCCCGATCATCGCGCGACCGTCGTCGATCGCGCCGTGGAGTACCTTGAAAAGGGCGATGCGGTTTACATGGCCCCCGAGGGTGATCTTCAGGAGTTGTTTCAACTGGGGCGGTTTTTCCCCGGGGTGGGCAAGATCTATCGCCGCTGCCCTGTTCCGATCATTCCGATCGCCGTCGTAGCGCCCAAGCGCCATGCGCGTGACTACAAATGGTTGGAAAACAACGTCGAAGGACGCGTGTATCGTGCTTACTTCATGTTCCGCGGAACCTACTGCATCAACATCGGTCAACCATTTTACCCGGAGATACGCGATACTACGGACGAGAAAGACGACAGTGAGCGAATTACGGCGCAAATCAAGCAGCGCATACAGGAACTCGTGGATGAAGTTCGTCACGATAAGTTTTGGCTGGAATAACGCGGGCTTGGCGTCTTATGTCTGCTTCGTTTCGCCTGCAATCGGGTTGCTAAACAATGCCACGCTTGCCGTGAAACCGTGAACAAAGTTTTTCCCTCCCACCGGACCAAACTCACCCCCGCAAAAAAAACCCGCCACGGGGACATCGCCCAGCGTCTCACGCACAATCCCGACGTCGTGCCCCGGTTCAGGCCACATGCGCGTCCCACGTCCGTTGCAGCCAAAAAGCATTACACCCGCCGTGTCTTGTCCCGCGCATGGTTGCAGCAACGCCCGAAGATCGTCGTCGGCGCTCTTAGCGTCGCGAATGTGAAACTGGACGGTGGCTCCCACGCGCGCCAGTCCGGCAATCCCAATCGCACCCGACTCTCGATCCGCACCCATGATGTTGTGAATCAGAAAGTCGCCGCGCGTAAAATGATCCTTGTATTCGTTGATCACGCGACCAACAAACAGCGACTCGCGGGCGAGCTTGGCATCTTGCTCCGAAAGTTTCATAAACACCTTATGAAGTTGCTTGAGCGCCGGTTTTCCGCCAAGCTCGTGGATGACGTTGCGTTCGCCGCGGGTAATGACAAACGGGGTTCCAATCGGACGGCAACCTTGAGAAACGACGGTTTTTACCGTGACCGCACCCGACAGCGCGACTCCAACAAGGCCGTGATCGAATATCTTGTCGCCGATGAGTAGCCGGTTTTGTTTCGGTTCATGCGCCCCGCTCGCAACCCCGCCGACAAGTGGAGCGGTGGGATAGGCGTCGTTAAGCTCCTCCACGAACTCGTGAACGGGCATGGTGAAAGGATCCGCCAGGGCGATAAAAGTCGGCTTACTCTGAGGCGACACCGCAACGTAGCGTTCCCAATCTCCGGCGTTGGAAATCCCTTCCAGATGGGATTGCGTAAGATGAAATGGACGAATCGCCACGTCGGGAAGCGACGCGACCAGGAGTGACATCGACGGAGTCCGCTCCAGCTCGCGGTCAGTCCCGATGGTCCCCTCGGCGGTACACCCCAACAACGTAGCCGAGGCGAACGTTTCACAAAGACGATCCGTGACACGAGGAAGGTCGTTGCGGAAATGATCGGTCGCGAAAAGCAGAACAAGGTCTACCATCCCAGGCGTGACCCGTTGATCAATCGGAGCGATCAATTCTTCGACGGCGCGATCGACGCTTTCGTTGCCGGTAATGGACGATGCAAACCGAATCTGCATGATGATTCTCGAATCTTGTCGCGAAGTCGTCGAACGCGCGCCCGTTCATGGGGGGCGCATTGCTCGACGCGGTTATGGCCAATGACCGTTGGGTCCGTGACGAAACCGGCGGTCTTGCCCCGCGTGGTAACGATGGATGTTTTGTCCCGCCTTCCGTTTCAATCTGGTTCCGCCGACGTTCCGATGAACCAGCGCAGACGAAACCCGCGCGGACCAAAGTCTGCGGCTCGCTACGCTCATCACAACTTCGCGATGAGTACTTTAGCTCTAAACCGAGTTTTCGCCACGCAATTCACGCCTCCGCCGATTCGATCACACGCCCATTGCCAGCGTCGACGATATGGGGGACTGGTCAGGAACGCAAATGTCGGTTAAAATGCGCGACCGGGGTGCGTTCCCGGAAGTAGCTGTGAGATACGGGAACCGCGACGCTTCCGTCCACGCCCGAACGACGTCATGCTTGAGCAAACGACCGAGCAACATCGCTTCTGGCACGTGCAGGTGCTTCCGCGCCGCCTGGCGTTGGACGGGCATGGTCGTGACGTGCTGACGGATATCCGCCACATCGGGTTGGAACATATCGAGAGCGTCCGATCAACCAAGATTTATTTCTTTGACGGTCGTCTCACCGAGCGCGATGTAACGATCCTGGCGCGGCGACTGCTCGCCGATCCGGTCGCGGAAACATTCACGTGTCGACGTGGATTCTCCAAGCGGGAGGGAGGGGGTGACGCGATCGAGGTTCATCCCCTTCCTGGTGTGATGAATCCGGTCGCGATCAGTACGCTGAACGCCGCTCGAATGCTGCTCGAAGCGGAGGGAGGCCATGCGACGATCGAGCAAGTTCAGACCGCTCGCCGGTACGAAATTACCGGTGCTCGCAGCATTCAAGAGCTCGACCGGATCGCCTCGAGCCTGCTGGCCAACGATTGCATCGAAACCTGGTATCTTCAAGGGCACGGTCGCTCGGACAAGATTCCCGAATCATTTCCCGTTCCGCCGACACGACCCTTCGAGCTGCGGACCGTTGCGATTCGTACATTGAAAGACGATAAGCTCGCCGGACTTTCACGCGAAGGGCATCTCTTTTTGTCGCTGGAAGAAATGCAAACGATCCGCGCTTACTTCGCGGATCTCGGGCGCGACCCGACGGACCTGGAGCTTGAAACGCTGGCACAAACATGGTCGGAACATTGCGTTCACAAGACGCTTAAAGCCAAGATCGAATACACGGGTGCGGCGTTCGGCGGTCCAGGTGAAACCTCCGTTGTTTTCGAAAATCTTCTCAAAGAGACCATTGTGCACGCGACGCGATCGCTCGATCGCAGTTGGTGTCTTTCGGTTTTCGAGGATAACGCCGGCATCATCGCATTGGACGACGAGTTTGCCGTTGCCTTCAAGGTGGAAACCCACAATCATCCATCAGCCATCGAACCTTACGGCGGATCGGCGACGGGAGTCGGTGGTTGTATTCGTGATATCATGGGTTGCGGACTCGGTGCAAAACCGATTGCGTCAACGGATGTCTTTTGTTTGGCCCCACCCGACTACGATCCGAATCGCGTTCCCGAAGGGGTGCTGCATCCGCGCCGCGTGCTGAAAGGGGTCGTCGGCGGGGTTCGTGACTACGGGAACCGAATGGGGATTCCCACCATCAATGGTGCGATTCATTTCGACGATCGTTTTTTGGGTAATCCGCTCGTGTTTTGCGGCAGCGTCGGTTTGATTCCACGCGATCGAATCGACAAGAACCCAAGACCGGGTGACTGCGTCGTGGTAACGGGTGGTCGTACCGGACGCGACGGAATTCACGGCGCTACCTTTTCGTCGTCGGAACTGACGGATCAACACGCCAGCGAATTTTCGCACGCCGTGCAGATCGGAAACGCAGTCGAAGAAAAAAAAGTGTTGGACGCGACGCTCATTGCGCGCGATCACGAGCGTGGCTGCTTGTACTCAGCCGTGACGGACTGCGGCGCCGGCGGATTATCGAGCGCGGTCGGTGAAATGGGTGAAAAACTCGGCGTCGAAGTCGAGCTTGAAAAGGTTCGACTCAAATACGCCGGTTTGCGTTACGATGAGATTTGGATTTCCGAAGCCCAGGAGCGAATGGTTTTCGCTGTTGCTCCGGAGAATCTGGACGCGTTTCTCGCTGTGTTTGCCAGGGAGGAGGTGGAGGCGACCGTCATCGGTCGTTTCACCGACGATCGGTGGCTTCGTGTGACGTATCAAGGCCACATCGTCGGCGAGTTGACCATGGATTTTTTGCACAACGGATTGCCCAAGACGGCTCGCAAAGCGACGTGGCAGCGACCTTCATCCGCCGACCCGCAGGTCAAAACCGGTGCGATCGCCCGATCGAACCGCGATGTCACGTTCGTCGATCACCTGCTTTCGAAGCTCGGCGAGTTTAACACCGCTTCCAAAGAATGGGTCGTCCGCCAGTACGATCACGAAGTGCAGGGACGCAGCGTAATCAAACCGCTGGCTGGACCTTGTAGCGGACCTTCCGACGCCGCGGTGATTCGCCCGCGATATGAACGCGCTGAAGGAGTAGCCGTCGGTTGCGGACTTTGCCTGGAATGGGGCGATCGGGACCCATACTGGATGGCCATTCTCGGTGTGGATGAAGCACTACGCAATGTGATTTGTGTCGGAGCCGATCCCGAGCACACGGCGATCCTGGACAATTTTTGCTGGCCCAAGGTTGACTCGCCCGAATCGTTGGGGGCGCTGGTTCGCGCGTGCAAGGGAGCTACCGACGCAGCGATGGCCTACGGTCTGCCTTTTATCTCCGGAAAGGATTCACTCAACAACGAGTTTGTAATGAGCGAGACCGAGGCGAAACGCACCGGGTTGTCCACGCGTATCGCGATCCCGTATACCCTCCTGATCAGTGCAATGAGCGTAGTGCGTAACGTGTCACGGTGTGTCTCGATGGACCTCAAGCAGGAAGGCGATGTGCTTGTCGTAGCATCGGCGCCGGTAACGCAGGTTGGGCTCGACAAGGCGTCGACGCTTCACGGGCGGGTTTCCAAGCTGATAACGCAGGGAAAGGTGCGGGCGGCCCACGACGTCAGTGAAGGCGGACTTGCCGTCGCCGTGGCGGAAATGTGTATCGCGTCGAACTTGGGTGTTTCATTCAAAGTGAACAGCCACGATTACCCCCACGATCTTTTCGCCGACGTCCCCACCACCTATGTCCTTGAGATGTCGCGGGAGCAGGCGGAGCAAGCCGGGTTCCCCGTTATCGGTCGGGTCACACATGATACAAAGTTGGAAGTTTGCCTTGATAATGGGGGGTCGATGGAGGTCGATGTTGACATGTTGTCCAGGCATTGGCGCGATCCGCTGGCAAATGGAGGGTGGCGGCCAATATGAACGCGAAAGTCAACGTCCTTGTGTTGCGCGCAGCGGGAATAAACTGTGACGAGGAGGTGATGCACTGCTGGCGAGCAGCTGGCGCACTGCCCAAACTCGTTCACATCAACGAGCTGACAGAGGCCCCTGCATTGTTGGACGATGTTTCCATTGTTACGATCCCCGGAGGATTTAGTTATGGGGACGACATTGGAGCGGGTCAGATTCTGGCGCAGCGGTTCTTGTTGAACCTTGAAGATCCCATTCGATCGTTCATTGCGCGCGGGGGCGGAGTACTGGGGATTTGCAATGGTTTTCAGGTACTGGTGAAGATGGGACTTCTTCCCGGGGGGGACGCAAAGCGCGACCAGGTGACCGTTACGTACAACAACTCCGCCAGATTCGAAGCACGCTGGGTGAAGCTCGAGGTCTGTACGAACAAGTGTCCTTTTCTTTCACCTGCAACATTTTTAGAAATGCCCGTCGAGCACGCCGAGGGTCGTGTTGTGACAACAACGGATGAAATCGCGACGGACCTATTGACGGCGGGTCAGGTGGCGGTTCGTTATGTGGATGAAAGCGGCGATCACGAATCGTATCCTGCCAATCCCAATGGAAGCGTACTGGGCATCGCCGGTCTGTGTGATGCGACGGGGCGCGTCTTTGGACTCATGCACCACCCCGATCGCCACCTCGCCCACGCCAATCACCCGCTCTGGACGCGAAGTCCTCGCACCGGCTCACCAGACGGACTGAAGGTCTTTGAAAATGCGGTTCGGTTTTGGGGCAAATAACCCACTTCTGGTTCCCGTCGTTGTTTTGCCGGCGGCAATCTCCTCGCGTCAATTTGCACTAATGATTTTCGGATTTTTCTTGACATTGATGCTGGGGGGAGGGGGGGGTACAATTCGAGGGGTGGAGTGGTCCGCGGGTATGCTTAACGAACGAACTCAAACTGACCGGTTTTCGTCGTGATCACGGATAGCGCAAAGAAAATGCGGTGTTCCTCTGGCGTAGTCGCTTCGAAGAGGCCGGTGTACTTTAGGGCATCGCCCTGTGTCTGTTGAATCGCGTCGATCGGAGCGGCGAACCGATCTACTTGATCCTCGACGACACCCAGACCCTCAAGCGGGCCAAGAAGGTGGTCGCGGATTATCTGCGCCGCTTGGCGATTGAACGGCTGATCAAGGATGAAAAGCAGCATCTGGGGCTGGGCGCTTACCGCGTCTTGCGGGACCGGGCTGTAGTTAGACACCTGCACCTGGTCGACTGCGCCTATGCCTGCCTGTGCGTGTACGCACGCAGACAGGGCTGCCTGACCCACCTGGGCATGGACGCCCATGGTGCACAAGGCAACGAGAAGAAAGACAATGTACTGCGTCTTCCATCGATCCGCCAGCTCAAAGCCCAACTGCGGCAAGAGGTCTGGAACGAAGCCGTGAAAGATGTTGTGAGAGTCAGTCATGAACGACCCGTCATTCGCCGACTCGAAAAACTCCTGGCGGCGTAGAATCGGTCAGTTTGAGTACAAAGTTATGCCGAGATATCTCGATTTCCACATAGAAAGCAAGTGAAATCAGTCCTGCACCTGCAAGACATTCGAGTCATTTTCGCGGTCAGATCGATTGTTTTGCGGTGTCAGCCGCGATCCTGCTGCCGTTGTACGAGTTTCAACTTGTTTCAAGACAGGCGGTGTTGTGGCTGGCGGTGGGTTCTATTGTTTGCTCATTCTTTCCGGCATATTTGCTTGGTTTCACGATTTGCAGGAACGAACGGTTTTGAAATCAGGCGACGAACACGTATAATTGTGACCCGAGGAGGGCAGCAAATGAAAAAGCCTTTGTCTACCTTGGTGGCAGTTGCAATGGCCAGCCTCGTCTGGACAGCGCCTGCATTCGCCACTTTTCACCTCTGGGATATCAGCGAAGTTTACTCCAACGCAGATGGCACGGTACAATTTATCGAATTGTTTACAACCGCCAATACCCAACAGTTCACCGCTGGTCACACGATCCGGACCAGTCAGGGCGTGAATAGCCACGAGTTTGTGTTCCCTTCAAATGCACCGTCACCGACGGGTGGACATCACTTGCTGCTTGCCACCACGGGGTTCGCGAAACTACCCGGCTCAGTTGCGCCGGACTTCACGCTGGATGACGGATTTCTATTCACGCTCGATGGAGTCGTGGACTTCGTTATTGCCAACAAACTGACGTACGAATGCCTACCGCTCGATGGTGTGATGTCTTTACATTGCGACACCAACGACGGAATCCGTTGTACGACGACCAGCGTTACCGTTAATTCGCCGACGAATTACGCAGGCATAACCGGCTCGATCGATTCGAGTATTGGTGGTTGCCTGGACACCGATAACGATGGTCTTTGTGACGTTTGCGATCCCTGTGCCGGTGGTCCGACAAGCGGCGACCCCGATGCAAACGCCAGCTTGGACTTAAATGATTGGATTGTCCTTGAATCCTGTCTACTGGGTCCAGGTGGAGGAGATCCGGTCGGTTGCGAGTGCTTTGACTTTGACACCGACAATGACACGGACCTGAGAGATTTCGCCATCTTTCAGAGTGTTTTTTTGGAACCGTAGCAACGGCCCTATGTTGGTAAAAAAAGGTTTCGCGTTTCAGTTCAATGTTTTCTCGAACTTGAGCAACTGGGCGTGTCGTTGAAGTTGCATGGCGGGTGGTTGATGCGGGTTTTCCGTCACACGAAGAGTGCCTTGTCGCTCTTGACTTCGATTCAAATCCCCGTGGCTGCATGTCATTTCTGGGCAAGGTTCGGGGCAGCCCGGCTATCATGCAGAATCGGTCATCATGAACACAATAATACAGGGCATGTCGTGCCGGGCGTGGGGTTCATTTTGGGTCCTACAAAACCTTTCGCTGGGGGTGTTCCCCATCTGAAACAACTAAGAGCCTATCCCAATAAGTCTTAGTTTGTCGATAACGGATTCGGGCATGGATGCCAGGAAAGGTGGATGCAAGGATGCGATCGAATCGATGGCGGTGTTCGGATGAGTTTTGGGCATTTGTGGAGCCTTTGTTGCCGGTGCATGTGAACCGCAACCCGTCATGCCGTCTCGGGCGTAGGTTCTGGTTCCCGCTTGCATCGCAGCGCGGCCATCGCAGCATAGGCGATCGTGCAACTGATAAAAAGTACGCCAAAGGTGGCCACAACGGACGCGCCGGTCGGAAGATCCCACATCGCGCTGGCAAAAAGCCCCCCCGCGCTTGCCAACACGCCAAAACCCCATCCGGCGAGCAGGCGTCGACCAATCGAGCGAAAAAACATCATGGCGCAAACGGCGGGCACGACCAGGTAACTGAATACCAACAAAACACCGGCCATCGAAACGGAACTGGTAACTACAATTCCAAAGGTCACGTAGAAAATGAAATCCAGCAATCGAACGCGGACACCTGATTCTCTTGCATCCTCAACGGACAGCGATATCGCGAAAAACTGGCGGCGTAAGGCGACATGGATCAACGCGACAACGGCATAAATCACCGCCGTTTTCATCACTTCCGCCCAGTCCACGAAGAGCAATCGACCGACCAACATGTGTTCGATCTCATCCTTGCCGACTGAAATCTTGGAGAGAACAAGAATCGAAAGGGCGCTGCTGACGGCGTATACCGTCCCGATGATCGCTTCCTGCGGAACGCGCCGATCACGAAATCGACCTAGGGCAAAAACGGCAGCACCCACAAAAGTAAAACCCAGTGCAAAAATATATGTCGCCGTCGTGTGCGGTTGGTATCCAAACAAGGTGCCGACCGCCGCCCCGAACGCCGCTATCTGCGCCAGCGCCAGGTCCACAAAGATCACGCCTCGCGTAACAACATGGATGCCGAGATAACAATGGATCCCCGTGAGGATCAGGCAGGCAACGAATGGAGCGGCGAGAATCTCAAGCATATCGGTGAACTCCTTTGGTTTTGGGACTCAAACAGGTTACCCCTTGCAAATCAACCTTTGTATGAAACGGCGCTACGGCGTTTGGGTCGGCTTGACCTCGACCTCCTTGAATGCCGACAAAAGCGAGTCGATGTCGTACTCAAACAGCTTCTCATAACTATTCACCCCCGAAACCGCCTTGACTTCTTGGGCCAGGACGATCGCCTTTCCGTGAACCTTCTCGGCCACCGTTTGCGCGTTTTGCAGGCTGTTGAAGGTTTCCACGATAATTACTTTCGCTCCGCGGGATCGCATCAGTTCTTCACATTCAATCAAATGCTTGGGCCCTGGTGAAATCCCCGGTTTGGGCTCCACTTCACCGATGGACACCAGCCCGAAACGATCCAGAAAGTAAGGCCAACTCCGATGATACGTGACGACGGGCGTTCCTTTGAACGGTTTCATTTGCTTAACAAGACGATCGTTCAGGTCCCGCATCCGTTTTGCGTATTTGTGATAGTTCGCCTCGAACTCGTCGGCATCGCCAGGGTCGGTACGTTTCAGCGCGTCAGTAATGGTGCGGGCGATGATGATGACGTTCAAAGGGTCGAGGGCATAGTGCGGATTACCGAAGACGTGGATATCCCCAAGCGCACGCGTGAGCTGCCCCTGCCTGGGCACCTCCTTGAGGCGAATCCCACGTGACGCATCGACATTGCCCGGTTTTCCCGGAAGTAAGTTGGGGTTGCGAGCGCCCTTCAAAAGCAGCGGCACCCACGCCTCGCCATCGAGACCGGAGTGCACGAACAGCTTGGCTTTTTTGACCTTGATCATCTGGCTGGGCCTGGGTGAGACATTGTGAGAGTTTTCCGGTCCACGCATGATGCTCACCGCGGAGACATGTGATCCGCCGATGTTGCGGACGATATCCGTGTATCCCGGAGTCGTAGTCACCACACGAATGGAAGCCTTCACCGGCTGCGAAACACTCACGACCCCGATGAGAGCAGCGACCACAATAAGGATGTGCGAAAAGAATCCGCATACACCTTTTCGCCGTGGACCCCCTGTTTTACATTTGCGCAAACAGATCATCGCCGCCTCCTTCTCCCGCTATAGATGCGCCTGAGGCGCCTTGCTGGTCGAAAAATGTGTTGATCAGCCCCGTGGCGGTTGTAATGGCGCCGTCACGCAATCCGGCTACGACGTTCGCCAGAACCGGATCGGTGCAAGCGCAACAACTGGTCGCAGCGGTCAGACATAAGAGTGCTGCGACACGACGACCTCTTTCGATTCTCTTGTCAATACTTTTCATGGTCATAATCACCTGTTTACCCAGTAGGGGTGCGGCGGATGGGCTCCGATCACACCGGTCACCTGTAAGAAAACGACATCTTCGCTGCCTGCTCCTTCGTATCGATCAAATCTGCGATGCTGGTATTCCAAACGCGTCCGGAGAAACTCGGTGACGTACCAAGTCAAATAGGGTGACAGGGCGTAGTCGGAATCTCCGGTGCTGCGGGTCTGGGAATTGGGAAACTCGGTGTAATCCGCGCGAAGTCCGGCGTACCAGTTGCGATTGAGCTGGTACTGACCGAACAGATACGCACCGAAACTTGAGTTTCGATGAGAACGGAAAAGTCCGCGGTCAATGTCGTTCTTGGCCCAAAACAGCTCGCTTTGAAAAACCCAACTGTGGAACCGACTCGGGTCCGGGTCGACCCAGCGATAGGTCACGTCAAGTCCGAACAAGTTGGCATCGAAGTCGGAATCGCGACTCGTACTCCCGAACAAGTACGAACTACCGATTTCCAGCGAGCTGGTTTCCGTTAGATCGTCGAAATACTTGACGTGTCCCACGATGGCGGGGTTGTCAGCGTTGGGACCGCCGAGAATCGGAGATCCATCGCCACCGTCAGAGTTGACAACCTGTACCGTCGCCTCGATGTACTTGTCCCAGGGGTTGGGGACAATCCAACTAAGCGAAGCACCGGTGGTCAGCAAGCCTTCCGGACCGAGAAAACTTCGAATGGCAAGTGGGCGATCCACCTGCGGAAGATCGTGCGTGTGAAGAACGTTGTTCGCGCCGAAAACGTTGCGAAACTTGCCGAACTTCAACGAAAGATCGTGAGGTAACGAGTGGAAATGGATATACGACTCTTCAATATCGACGCCGCGGTCCGTGTTGATATCCCCATTACGGTCTTGTGCAATTTCTTCTTCCCAGGTCAGGATCACGACACCATCAGCCGAGGGTGAAATCGCCGCTCGAAAGTCCGCCTCTACCTCGCGCAGGTTGAAACGGTTCAGCGCCTTGTTTTCGCCGCGGCTCGACACGCTCCCCCCACCGTCAAAAAAAAGAGTCGTCGATGGGTTCATTTGGTTGGTCGCTCCGTACCCCGACAGGGACAGGTCGAAAACGTTGCTCGATGGCTGAGGCTCGCTCAATTCGGCCTTCACAGCCTCTTTGATTTCTTCAATCTCTTGTGCGCGTTGCTCCTCTTGCTCGCTCTTCTTCTCGGTTGCAGGATGCTCGACCCGTTCGAGCCTTTTTTCCAGTTCCGTGATGCGCTGTTGGTCGGACTCGTGCCGTGACTCCAACGCATCAATTCGCTTCGTCAACCGATCGAGCAGTTTTGCAAGGTCTTTGTCCGCTTGTGGGTCCGTTTGACCGGCGGCAACGCCAGCCGTCGCAACCCACACAATGCATGCAAACGAAAGTGGCCGCATGGTGCTCTCCAATTTTTTGGTGCAATCTCACGGCGCGCAGGAAATACGCGCCAGTTCTACCGCTTCATGGTGAACAGGATGTTGCTATGCCGTACAAAGCGGAGAAGGGGGGCCACGCGGTACGTCGGATCGGTGTCGATCCGTGGAAGATACCACGATCCGGTGGACGTGGACGCGGGTCACATGGCCCGTAAACCCCAGACCGATTTCCGACGACACGTTCGTCCACTGTGACGCGGCGTGGCAGCGACAGACAATGCAGTGCTCGCAATCATGCCTGCCTCGATGGTGATGATGCGTGGGATCGTTGCACGGACCCTGGCAATCGGCCCGCAACACGGGACCTCGGTGTTGCGATACTTGGCAGAGGTCGTATCGCGGCCGAACCCCGTAGGCGTTGTGAACAAACGGGACAGCCAGGGAAACCCCATACGTCAAGAGCAGCAGAAACGATCGTATTTCCGTGCGACGATGCAAGACGGACATCCTCCGTGCCCCCAAACCGACATCCGAATCATATCCTCGGAGTCGGATTTGTCATCCCACGGATCAAAACTCCATAACGTGTTGAGTTTGTAACAGGTGGTGCGGTCCCATCGTGCGCAATTTGTCATGGCCCAATCTCTCGCGCCAATTTGTCATGCTGAGCGCAGCGAAGCATCTCGCCGGCACGATCGCAACGTGCCCGAAACGCCGAGAGATTCTTCGCCTGCTTGCGCGGACCCGGTTACCCCCCTGTATCCCCCCTTGTAAAGGGGGGGCCTGGGCTTATCCTCCCCCTGTAAAGGGGTGACAGTAAAGGGGGGATGTAGCGAGCCGACTTTAGTCCGCGCGGCGGCAGCGGATCGTCGTCGCTCAAAGACGGTGCAACCCGCATGCGGCGAGAAGAAGAAAGCAAACGGCGATGCTGAACCCGACAACCGGCTGGCTTTTGCACGACGAAATCTACCTCGGCGATGCGCCCGTGGTCATGGAAAGAATTGCACCGCGGAGCATCGCACTTAGCGTATGGTCTCCACCGTATCACGTCGGTAAGGATTATGAAAAAAACCGCAGCTTCGCGGACTGGCAAGACCTTCTTCGCCGAACGATCGAAGCACACACACGCGTGCTGGTGGGGGGAGGCTTTTTGGTTATCAACATTGCCGACATACTCGCCTTTCCCGACCCTTCGATTCCGCAGATCCAAGCTCCCAACGTGACGAAACTGCGACACCCGGTTACCCGTGAAAAAGTCCTCGAAACAATGCAGCGCTTCCCGCATTACAATCGCTACCAGATCGCCCATCATCTGAATTGCAGTGAGCAAACCATCGACCGCCGGCTTCGGGGAAACAACATTCGCGGCGGGAAGTACGCTACGCAAACGAGGGTCCAGCTCCTCGGTCCGATCGTTACACAGTTCGCCCAGGAGGCGGGTCTGTTCTTGTATGATCGCCGGATTTGGGTAAAGGATCCCGCGTGGACCAACAACCGATGGCACAGCATCTCATACCGATCCGTCAATGAATTCGAAGACCTCTATGTCTATTGGAAACCCGGCGAAACGGTGATCGACCGTGATCGTCTACCGCGCGAGGCGTGGGCAAAATGGGGAAGTCGGCAAGTCTGGCACTTTCATTCTGTTCGCGCCAATCGCGACCACCAAGCGCAGTTCCCCATCGAACTGCCGTCCCGCATGATTCGACTCCTCACTGCCCCGGGTGACACGGTGCTCGATTGTTTTATGGGTAGCGGGACCACCGCAATCGCCGCGCTGCGAGAAAAGAGGCATTTCATCGGGATCGAACTCATGCCGAAATACGTCGAACTCGCCAGAAAAAATGTCGCAACCGAACGATCAAAAATGCGAAGCTCCCCGACGAACTCACCCTGCCACGACGCCATGCACAACAACGCCAGGCAAGACAACCCCTGAAGCTCAAACCTGTGCAAATGTCATCCAGATAGCCCCCACAATAAGAAAACCCTCCGCCGGGAATGTTGCCGGTGGTTTGCATCACCCGGGGCGCTTCATGTGCCCGAAAAACGCTCCACGATAAGTCATTGCATTCTGGTGGAGCGCCACAGCTACGTTTGGGGTCCGGTTTATCGACACAGAACCGCGACCGTCAG